>X42_Goitered_Gazelle__coassemble_19_pt1 | contig 68300 bp, 59 predicted proteins | sample X42_Goitered_Gazelle__metabat2_low_PE_005 | metagenome-assembled genome bin X42_Goitered_Gazelle
TGCAGGGCCAGTGGAAGGAACTGCTATTGGCAATCTAATTGTACAACTTTGCTTTGCTGGGGAGATTTCTAATTTGCAACAAGCTCGTCATATAGTACGTGAAAGTTTTGATTGACGGATTCATTTTTTAGGCACCGATTTGTTGTAGGATAGGATTGAAAATGTATGCGTTAGAAGATAAAATAGGAGACACTAAGGAGGAATAAGGATGATTTATACGCTTACATTTAATCCATCATTGGACTACATTATTTCTATGAAGGATTTTGAGTTGGGAAAAACAAATCGTACGACAGAGGAGTTAATGCTTGCAGGGGGAAAAGGAATCAATGTATCTACGGTTTTGAAAAATCTGGGCATTGAAAGTACTGCACTTGGTTTTGTGGCGGGTTTTGTTGGAGAAGAAATAGAACGTAAAACGAGGGCAGAGGGGCTTTGTTGTGATTTTAGCCATTTGGACAAAGGCTGCTCCCGTATCAATGTGAAGATGAAGGAGTTCGATGGAACAGAAATCAATGGTATGGGACCTGTTATTGACAATGCAGCAGTAGAGCAGTTGATGCATCAGTTAAGTAATCTGAAGGCGAGAGATGTGTTGGTGTTAGCAGGTAGTATTCCGTCGACTATGAGTAATGCTATTTATCGTGATATCATATCTGTTTTACAGAATAAAAAGGTGGAATTTGTGGTGGATGCGACAAAAGATTTGCTATTAAATGTTCTTGAATTTCATCCATTTTTAGTCAAACCCAATAATCATGAGTTGGGAGAGCTTTTCGGAGTAGAACTGATTACTAGAGAATCTGTAGTTCCATATGCAAAGAAATTACAGGAAATGGGGGCAAGAAATGTGCTGGTTTCCATGGCAGGAGAAGGAGCAGTTCTTTTGGATGAAATGGGTGCGGTGCATAGTCTACCGGCTCCCAAAGGGACTTTGGTTAATGCCGTAGGAGTAGGTGATTCTATGGTGGCAGGTTTTCTAGCCGGCTGGTGTAAAAAGAAGGAGTATGAATATTCCTTTCGAATGGGCTTAGCGGCTGGTAGTGCCAGTGCGTTTTCGGAAGGATTCGCAACGAGAGAAGAAGTGGAGACACTATTAAGAGACAAGTGGATATGACAGTAAGCACCTAGTATATTTGACTTGATTGCGAAACTAAATTCCGTGTTTTCGCATCTCCTTTATTTTTGCAAGACTAATGTCTTGTTATAAACTCTTTTCATTGCCCTTTTTCCCATCTGGTGCATTTGTTTTCAAAAGTTCTTCAAAATCCGTATAATTATGGCCAATTCGATATGATTTGTCTTTTGCACTGCAACTTGTAGATTTCTTTCGTTTTTTATACTTAACGGCTCTGCATAAATCGATATTTCTTACCTCAAATACACCAGCTCAATGTATTCATAAAGTGTCCTTTGGGAGCAGTTCAATTCTTGTGCATGTGTTGCATAAATATGTGCAATTGACTGTCCTTTTTCTTTAATCAAAGGAGTAATGATATCATTTATTCGCTGAATGCTTTCTGGTGTTTGATTGATTCCTTCACGAGATGAAATAAGGGTAACTCTATATTCATCATCTGCATATTTAGAAGAATAGATTTTCTTGTCTATCATACAGTTTAATTTTTTTCCACATCCATTACAAACATAAGGTGGTTTACTAAGTTTGGTACATTGTTGTGGCTGGTAATAAGGACATATAGAGCTGCATCTGTATTTACGACAGGAAACACACTTTCGCTCGCATTCCTGGTCACCACAAATATGTTGAAAACCGCATTTTAGTAACAAGATAAAAAAGATTGGTTCTCGGAGTTTTTTTCTTGTCATAAAAGAACAAATGTTCTGTACATTAAAAATAGTTTGTGGTATACTATATACGAAAGTTTCGATAAGAAAAGTCTCTAGTATTTAAACGCGTGCAAATGGGGAGAACAGAAAAGTTTATATACTTAGGAGGAATGATTATGGAACAGAAAAACGAAATTGTACTATTTGAGACAGAGGATAAAAGTGTAGTCTTACCTGTAGCGGTGGAAAATGAGACTGTGTGGCTATCACAGGCACAAATGACTACATTATTTAATGTTGACAGAACTGTCATTACAAGACATGTAAATAATGTTTTTAAAGAACAAGAGCTTGAAGAAAAAAGCAATGTGCAATTTTTGCACATTCCAAATTCGGATAAGCCGGTTAAGTTTTATAGTTTGGATGTCATTATCTCAGTTGGTTATCGTGTAAAATCACAACGTGGTGTGGAGTTTCGCAAATGGGCGAATTCAGTTTTAAAACAATACATTGTAAAAGGTTATGCGGTAAATAATAATCGTATGCATCAGCTTGGTGAGGTAATACGAATTATGAAGCGTATAGAGAGTTCTTTAGATAGTAAACAAGTATTATCTGTTGTTGAAAGATACAGTACGGCTCTAGAACTTTTAGACTCCTATGATCATCAGACGATGAAACGTCCGAAAGGAAATGCGGCTACTTATGTACTTACGTATGAAGAGTGTAGAGATGTGATTGCTACTATGCGTTTCGGAGATGAGTCGGATTTGTTCGGTAAAGAGAAAGATGATTCTTTTAAAGGAAGTATTGGTAATATCTATCAGTCTTTTGCGGGACAGGAGATTTATGATAACTTAGAAGAAAAGGCTGCAAATCTACTCTATTTTGTTACCAAAAATCATAGTTTTTTTGATGGAAACAAGAGAATAGCAGCTACGATGTTTTTATATTTCTTAGATAAAAACGATGCACTTTTCGTGGATGGTCAAAAAAAGATTGATGACCACACATTAGTAGCTTTGACGATTATGATTGCAGAATCAAATCCGGATGAAAAAGAGATGATGATTAGCGTAATCATGAATTGTATTATAGGATAAATGAGATTTAAGGAGACGCTCATGGATAAATTTATTTTACATTCCGAATATGCTCCAACCGGCGATCAGCCACAGGCGATAGAGGCATTGGTCAAAGGTTTTAAAGAAGGCAACCAGTTCCAAACACTTCTTGGTGTTACAGGTTCTGGTAAGACCTTCACCATGGCAAATGTCATCGCCGCTTTAAATAAACCAACTTTAATTATTTCACATAACAAGACCTTGGCAGCACAGCTCTATGGTGAGATGAAAGAGTTCTTCCCAGAGAACGCAGTGGAATATTTTGTATCCTACTACGATTACTACCAGCCAGAGGCTTATGTGCCTTCTTCTGACACGTATATTGCAAAGGATTCATCTATAAACGATGAGATAGATAAGCTACGTTTATCTGCAACTGCGGCGATGGCAGAGCGAAAGGATGTTATTATTGTAGCCTCCGTTTCTTGTATTTATGGAATTGGTAGTCCAGATGATTATATGAATATGATGGTATCTCTGCGTCCAGGCATGGAGATTGACAGGGATGAAGTGATTCGACAGCTTATTGATATGCAGTACACGCGAAATGAGATGGATTTCAAGCGTGGTACGTTTCGTGTACATGGGGATGTTGTAGAGATTTTCCCTGCGAACAATTCTGACCGTGCGATTCGTGTGGAGTTTTTTGGAGATGAAATAGACCGAATTACAGAGATAGATGTTATGACAGGTGAAATTAAGGCGCAGCTTAGTCACTGCGGTGTTTTTCCTGCGTCCCATTATGTAGTGCCTATGGAAAAGATTCATGCAGCCTGTGATAACATCGAGGCAGAGCTTGCAGAACGTGTAAAGTACTTTAAGGGTGAGGATAAATTAATTGAGGCACAGCGTATTGCAGAGCGTACGAATTTCGATATTGAAATGCTAAAAGAAACTGGATTTTGCAGTGGAATTGAGAATTACTCAAGACATCTCGCGGGACGTGCAGCAGGGGAAATGCCAGATACCTTGATTGATTATTTCCCGGATGATTTCTTGATTATTGTAGATGAATCGCACATATCAGTACCACAGATTCGTGGCATGTATGCAGGCGACCGTTCCCGTAAAACTACCTTGGTGGAATACGGGTTCCGTCTTCCATCGGCTCTGGATAACAGACCTTTAAATTTCGAAGAATTCGAAGGAAAAATCGATCAGATGCTCTTTGTATCAGCGACACCAGGAGAATATGAAGCAAATCATGAGCTGCTTCGTACAGAACAGATTATTCGACCAACAGGTCTTCTTGACCCTGAGATTTCTGTACGTCCCGTCGAGGGACAGATTGATGATTTGATTGGAGAGGTAAACAAAGAAGTAGCTAATCATAATAAAGTATTGATTACAACTTTGACGAAGCGAATGGCAGAGGATTTGACTCGATATATGAGTGAGGTCGGTATCCGAGTGAAGTATCTGCATTCTGATATTGATACATTGGAGAGGCAGGAAATCATTCGTGATTTGCGACTGGATGTATTTGACGTATTGGTAGGTATCAACCTGCTTCGAGAGGGGCTTGATATTCCAGAGATTACATTGGTTGCGATTTTAGATGCGGACAAGGAGGGCTTTCTTCGCTCGGAAACATCCTTGATTCAGACGATAGGACGTGCTGCACGAAACAGTGATGGACATGTTATCATGTATGCGGATAAAATTACGGATTCCATGCGTGTAGCCATTGAGGAAACGGAGCGTCGTCGCGAATTGCAGAAAGCCTATAATGAAGCACATGGTATTACACCACAGACCATTCGCAAGTCAGTACGTGACTTGATTGCGATTTCAAAGAAGGTAGCTGCAGATGAAATGAAGTTCGCAAAAGACCCAGAGTCCATGAGTAAGAAGGAACTCGAAAAGACGATTGCAGACATTCAGAAGAAGATGCAGAAAGCAGCGGCAGAACTGAACTTTGAGGCAGCGGCGGAATATAGAGATAAGATGATAATGTTAAAAAACATGCTAAGAGATATAGATTAAAATTGCGAAAGGCATAACGAAACGTTTATATAAAAAATTAGGAGAGCTAGTAACATGGCTAAGAAAAAAGACAGAAAATACATTAAGATTCGTGGTGCCCACGAACATAATCTAAAAGGAATTGATATTGATATTCCAAGGGATGAGTTTGTTGTACTGACGGGGTTGTCGGGTTCGGGCAAGTCATCTCTTGCATTTGACACTATCTATGCTGAAGGGCAGAGACGTTATATGGAGTCTTTGTCTTCGTATGCGAGACAGTTCTTAGGTCAGATGGAGAAGCCAAATGTTGAGAGTATCGAGGGGCTTCCACCAGCCATTTCGATTGACCAGAAATCGACGAACCGTAACCCTCGTTCTACGGTAGGAACTGTGACGGAGATATATGATTATTTTAGACTTCTATATGCCCGTGTTGGAATTCCACACTGTCCAGAATGTGGACGTGCGATTACCAAGCAGACTATTGACCAAATGGTAGATGCTGTTATGCAGCTTCCAGAAAAAACACGTATTCAGGTTCTTGCTCCTGTAGTTAGAGGGCGTAAGGGACAACATGAAAAACTTTTTGAGAAAGCAAAGAAAAGTGGTTACGTGCGTGTGATTGTAGATGGTGCACAGTATGAGCTCTCGGAAGAGATTAAATTGGATAAAAATATCAAGCATAATATTGATGTTGTAGTAGACCGTCTTGTTGTGAAAGAAGGAATTGAAAAGCGTTTGACGGATTCTTTGGAAAATGTATTTGACTTGACAGAGGGAAATGCTATCGTGGATGTCATTGATGGAGAGCCGATGACATTTTCCCAGAATTTTGCGTGTCCAGACTGTAATGTAAGTATTGAGGAGGTAGAGCCAAGAAGCTTTTCTTTTAACAATCCATTCGGTGCCTGCCCAACTTGTTTCGGTTTGGGATATAAGATGGAATTTGATGAAGATTTGATGATTCCAGACAAGAGTCTTGCAATTTCAGAAGGAGCAATTCAGGTTATGGGATGGCAGTCCTGTACGGACCCAACCAGTTATACCTATGCGACACTTCGTGCGCTATCCGAAGGCTATGGGTTTGACTTAAATACTCCATTTAAAGATTTGCCAAAGGATATCCATGACATGTTTATGTATGGTGGAGATGGACGGGTGCTCAAGGTGCACTATAAGGGTCAACGTGGAGAGGGAGTATACAATCTTGATTGGGAAGGCTTGATTAAGAATGTACAACGCCGTTATCGCGAAACCTTTTCTGAAAATCAAAAGGCGGAGTATGAGCAGTTTATGCGAATTACACCTTGTGAATGTTGTGGAGGGCAGCGTCTTAAGAAGTCCTCATTGGCAGTTACTGTTGCAGACAAAAATATCCATGAGATGACAGATATGTCCGTAAAGGACTTGGTTGATTTCTTAGAGGAAATGGAACTAAGCAAACAGCAGCTTTTAATTGGTGAGCAGATATTAAAGGAAATCAAAGCACGTGTTGGATTCTTAAAAGAGGTAGGCTTGGATTACTTAACCTTAACCCGTGCGACAGGAAGTTTGTCCGGTGGTGAAGCGCAGCGTATTCGTTTGGCGACACAGATTGGCTCAGGCTTGGTAGGCGTAGCCTATATTTTGGACGAGCCAAGTATCGGCTTACATCAGCGTGACAATGACAAGCTGTTAGGTGCATTAAAGAATCTAAAAGACTTAGGGAATACGTTGATTGTGGTAGAGCATGATGAGGACACCATGCGTGCGGCAGACTTCATCGTAGACATTGGACCACGTGCAGGTGTACATGGCGGCGAAGTAATTGCGACAGGTACTGCAGAGGATATCATGAAAAGCAAGAACTCCCTGACGGGAGCGTATTTGAGTGGTAAAATCAAGATTCCAGTACCAGAAGAACGTAAAAAGCCAAGTGGTTTTATTAGCATAAAGGGTGCAAGAGAAAATAATTTAAAGAATATAGATGTAGATATTCCGCTGGGCGTAGTGACCTGTATCACAGGGGTATCCGGTTCCGGAAAGAGTTCGCTGACAAATGAAATACTGTACAAGCATTTGGCGAAAAAACTTAACCGTGCAAGATGTATTCCTGGGAAGCATGATGATATACTGGGATTAGAGCAGCTTGACAAAGTCATAGATATAGACCAGTCTCCAATTGGACGTACTCCTCGCTCGAATCCTGCAACCTATACTGGCGTATTTGATTTGATTCGAGACCTCTTTGCAGCGACCTCAGATGCAAAAGCTCGTGGTTATAAAAAAGGACGTTTTAGTTTTAATGTCAAGGGCGGTAGATGTGAGGCGTGTAGTGGTGATGGTATTATAAAGATTGAGATGCACTTCCTTCCAGACGTGTATGTGCCATGTGAAGTCTGTGGTGGAAAGCGATACAATAGAGAGACTCTTGAGGTAAAGTACAAGGGTAAGAGTATTTATGATATTCTGGATATGACAATCGAAGACGCAGTAGAGTTTTTCAAAAATGTACCAAGTGTACTTCGTAAAATTCAGACCTTGAATGACGTAGGCTTGGGCTATGTCAAGCTCGGGCAGCCATCAACAGAGCTATCCGGTGGTGAAGCACAGCGTATTAAACTTGCAACCGAGCTTAGCCGAAAGAGTACCGGAAAGACCATCTATATCCTGGATGAGCCAACCACAGGCTTACATTTTGCAGATGTACACAAGCTGGTAGATATCCTGCATAGACTTGCGGCGGATGGCAACACAGTAGTTGTAATTGAGCACAATCTGGATGTTATCAAAACCGCGGACTACATCATTGATATGGGGCCAGAAGGCGGTGATGGAGGCGGTACTGTCATAGCACAGGGAACTCCGGAAGAAGTGTGTAAAGTAGAAGAATCTTACACAGGAAAATTCTTAAAACCATATTTGCAATAATTCCTAAAATCTTAATAAAAAAACCTTTGAAAAATGGTATAAATCGTATATAATAAACGTAAGTATGGAAAAATATGTTTAATAAGGTTCTATATTACCAGGAACCTAGCCTATAGATACGACGATTTCGAAAGGAGAATATACACATTATGATGTTAGGAACAGACATTGGTATCGATTTAGGTACCGCTAGTATTTTGGTTTATATCAAGGGAAAAGGTGTAGTATTAAAAGAGCCATCCGTTGTAGCATTTGATAGAGATACAAACAAGATTAAGGCAATTGGTGAAGAAGCAAGACTTATGCTTGGTCGTACTCCAGGAAATATTGTAGCAGTTCGTCCACTTCGTCAGGGTGTTATTTCAGACTATACGGTTACAGAAAAGATGATTAAGTATTTCATCCAGAAGGCACTCGGCAAGAGAACCTTCCGTAAACCACGTATCAGTGTATGTGTACCTAGTGGTGTTACAGAAGTAGAGAAGAAAGCCGTAGAAGATGCTACTTACCAGGCAGGTGCTCGTGAAGTTGAAATTATTGAAGAACCAATCGCAGCTGCTATCGGTGCTGGTATTGATATCGCAAAGCCATGTGGAAACATGATTGTAGATATCGGTGGTGGTACAACTGATATCGCAGTTATTTCTCTTGGTGGTTCTGTAGTTAGCACCTCTATCAAGATTGCGGGTGATGATTTTGACGAAGCTTTGGTTCGTTACATGCGTAAGAAACACAATCTTCTGATTGGTGAAAGAACCGCAGAAGATATCAAGATTAAGATTGGCTCTTGCTATCCAATGGCACAACCAGAAACCATGGATGTTCGTGGTCGTAACCTTGTTACCGGTCTTCCAAGAACAATTACTGTTAGCTCCGAAGAGACAGAGGAAGCACTTCGTGAGCCAACTATGCAGATTGTAGAAGCAGTACACTCTGTATTAGAAAAGACTCCACCAGAACTTGCAGCAGACGTTGCAGATAGAGGTATCGTACTTACTGGTGGTGGCGCCCTTCTTCGTGGTTTGGAAGAACTTATTGAAGAACGTACTGGTATCAATACTATGACAGCCGAAAATCCTATGACTTGCGTAGCAGTAGGTACTGGTAAGTATGTAGAATTTTTAGCTGGAAAACGTGACGAATAATTTTAAACTATTCAGCCATGTAGCAAATATGAAAAATAGATGTGTCATGTTAACATGTACACAGCTGTTTTTTGTATTTGCTATTTGGCGTTTAGCCATATGCGAGAGCCTTAGCCGTGCAAACGGCGGAAAAGACTGCATAGCAGTCGTGGGTCGAGCAACATGGCTGAATAGATGAAATTTTAAGAAAGGGGCTATAATATGATTAAGGGTTTGTATACCGCCCACACGGGGATGGTAAATGAAATGAAACGACTTGATGTTTTGACGAACAACCTTGCGAATGCAGACACCACTGCATACAAAAAGGAAGGCACTACATCACGTACCTTTGCCGATGAATTGGCAATCAAAATCAAAGATACTTCACATTATGGTCTCCCTCAAACACTCGGTGAAATTTCTTTAGTTACCCACTTGGGTCAGGTTTATACGGATTATTCAACCGGAAGTTTCGAAGTAACCGATAATGAAACGGATTTCGCACTTGAAGGAGAAGGTTTCTTTGCGGTATCTTTCACAGACAAGGAGGGTAACACCTCGGTCAAGCTCACACGAGACGGAAACTTCGTGGTAGATAACGACGGTTATCTTAGAACAAAGGACGGCGATTTCGTATTAAATGCGACTGGTGCATTGAATATGGATCCAGATCCAGCGAATTATATTCAGTTAGATACGTTTGCACCATTTAAAGTTGACCAGCTCGGATATATTTATCAGAATGAGCAGCTGGTTGGCACCTTGGGAGTTGTAGATGTAGAAAACTATGATTACTTGGAAAAATATGGAGAAAACATGTATAACCTTGTAGATGGCGGCGTAATCATGGCGTCAGATGCAAAAGTACAGCAAGGTTTGTTAGAAAGTTCCAATGTCAATGTTGTAGATGAAATGGTAAATATGATTGCTATCCAAAGAGCCTACGATGCGGGACAAAAGGTGATTCGTTCCGTTGACGAAACATTGGGTACTACCGTAACACTTGGTAAAGTACAGTAATCCTAAGGGGGAATACATATTATGATGAGAGCATTATATACGGCTGCTACTGGTATGAAAGCCGGTCAGACCAATGTAGATACAATTGCAAACAACTTGTCAAACGTTAATACAAACGGTTATAAGACAACTAGAACAGAATTTAAATCATTGTTATATCAAACAATACAGACGAGAACTACCTCTGCTAACGGAGAGGAAAAGCCAGTTGGAGCGCAGGTGGGCTTAGGTACAAGAGTTGCATCAACAACTACCATGTATACACAGGGTGCATTGACTGCAAGTGAAAGTGCAACAGACTTTGCTTTAGAAGGTGATGGCTTCTTTGCGGTACGTGGAGCTGATGGAGAAACCTATTATACCAGAAATGGTAATTTTACCTGGGCGGTTGATGCGGCAGGTAATACATTGCTTACAGATGTTGAAGGTTCACCGGTATTGGATAGAGAAGGCAATGCGATTTATGTACCAGAGGGAATCAGTGCAGAATCGATGATCTTTGATCAGTTTGGAGCTATTAGTTATAGACTTCCAGATGGAACTGTGGTAGATATGAACCAGACCTTTGGTATCTATCAGTTCAATAATCCATCGGGTCTTGATAAATTATCTTATAGTAGATTACAGCCAACAGACGCCTCTGGAGAACCTATCTTAGAGGGTGAAATGGGTACTCAGGCGAGCAAGGTGTGCCAGTACTATTTAGAAGGTTCCAATGTACAGGTTGCTGATGAAATGGTAAATATGATTATTGCACAGCGTGCATATGAAATGAACTCAAAAGCGATTCAGACAGCAGATTCCATGCTTCAGACAGCAAACGAATTGAAGCGTTAATCCTAGGAGGTAGTCGTTATGAGTATGGATATTAATGGAATGGCGTCTATGTTAAATCAAACAGGTGTGACAAACGCAACAACGAATGCAAACACCGCCAAGACGGATTCCTTAACCAATTCTGTAAATGGTCTTTCTTCAAATTCAACCGATGAAGAATTGATGGAGGTCTTAAAGGACTTTGAATCTTACTTTATTGAGCAGATGATTAAGCAAATGAAGGAAACCTTTACAGAGGATGATGAGGAAGACTCTATGGCTTCGCAGTACACAGATACTTTTATGGACTATGCGATTGAAGATGTTGCGGATATGCTGTTAGAAGAAGTAGGTGGCAATATGACTCAGCAGTTGTTTGAGCAGATGAAACGAAACTACAATATTCCAGTTGTAGAGGGAAATGAAAAGGAGACTGCGACAGAAACAACTGGTATTACTCCAGTAGAAGAGGTTTAAGAATTAGTAAGACCACTACAATTTGTAGTGGTCTTTTTGATGAGGAGAAAAAAGTGGAAACAATCAAGGGTTATGTAGACCACATTATTTATAGAAATACCGAAAACGGTTATACTGTGCTTGTTTTGATATGTGAGGAAGAGGAGCTCACTTGCGTAGGTATTTTCTCGGATATTGTTGAAGGGGAAAATATTGAGGCAAAGGGAGAGTTTACCGAGCATCCAGTGTATGGACGTCAGTTCAAGGTCTGCTCCTTTGAGGAAAAGGCTCCAGAGGATGAGGTAGCTATTGAACGTTACTTAGGTTCGGGAGCCATCAAAGGCATTGGACTTGCACTTGCTGCACGTATTGTTCGAAGATTTAAAAAGGATACCTTTCGTATTATCGAGGAGGAGCCTGAACGACTGGCAGAGGTGAAAGGAATCAGCGAGCGAAAAGCAAGAGAAATCGCAGATCAGGTCAATGCAAAAAAGGACTTACGACAGGCTATGATTTTTCTTCAGCAGTACAATATTAGTACGACTTTGGCGGTCAAGATTTATAATTACTATGGTTCTAGAATATATGGGGTATTAAAGGAAAATCCATATCAGATGGCAGATGATATTGAAGGTGTGGGCTTTAAAACCGCAGATGAAATTGCCCGACGTGCAGGAATTCGTACAGACTCCGATTTTCGTATCCGAAGTGGTGTTTTATATGCGCTTTTACAGGCGAGTGCAGAAGGACATACCTATTTGCCAATGGAGGAGCTTACCCAGCGTACCAGTCAACTTTTGGAGATTGATGGAGAGCATATCGAAAAACATTATATGAATCTTGCAATTGACCGTAAGATTATTATGCGTCAAAAGGAGAATCAGACCCAAATTTATGCAGCAAGTTATTTTCATATGGAGGCAAATACGGCTTCTATGTTAAAGCAACTGGATGTAAGCTATAGTGTGTCGGATGCAGAAATTGAAAAGCGTATCAAGCGTATTGAAAAGCAGACAAATATCGAATTAGACGAGCAGCAGGTATGTGCTGTAAAAGAGGCTGTTCGAAATGGTCTGTTGGTTATCACGGGTGGACCTGGTACAGGAAAGACCACTACAATTAATACTATCATCCGTTATTTTGAAATGGAGGGAATGGATATTTTCTTAGGTGCACCAACGGGACGTGCGGCTAAGCGTATGAGTGAAACGACGGGATTTGAAGCAAGAACGATTCACCGTATGCTAGAGGTCAACGGTGGTGCGGAAGGAACCGGTGGTTTTGAGCGTAATGAGAAGAATCCGTTAGAAACCGACGTCATTATCATAGACGAGATGTCTATGGTAGATATTACACTTATGCATGCACTTTTAAAAGCGGTGCTGGCTGGCACACGTTTGATTTTAGTGGGCGATGTAAATCAGCTCCCAAGTGTAGGACCGGGCTGTGTATTAAAGGATATCATTGATTCCAATCAGTTCCATACGGTAAAGCTGAACAAGATTTTTCGACAAGCAAGCACGAGTGATATTATTGTGAATGCCCATAAGATTAATAACGGAGAAGAGGTTGTACTGGATAACAAGAGTATGGACTTCTTTTTCTTAAAGAGATACGAAGCGGACAAGATTATCAATGTAACGTTGCAGCTGATTAAACAGAAATTACCAAAATTCGTAGACGCAACCGAATATGATATTCAGGTGCTTACTCCAACACGAAAAGGTTTGCTTGGTGTGGAGAATCTTAATACGGTATTGCAGAAGTATCTCAACCCTGCGGATAGTAGCAAGCGTGAAAAAGAACATGGCGGTATTATTTTCCGTGAAGGCGACAAGGTTATGCAGATAAAGAATAACTATCAGCTGGAGTGGGAAATTCGTAGCAAATACGGACTTTGTATTGATAAGGGAACAGGTGTCTTTAATGGTGATACGGGTATCATAGAGGAAATCAATTATTTTGCAGAGACATTGACTGTTTCTTTTGATGAAGGAAGAATGGTAGAGTATCCGTTCAAGCTGTTAGAGGAGCTGGAATTAGCTTATGCGATTACGATTCATAAGTCACAAGGTTCGGAATATCCGGCAGTTGTAATTCCTTTATTTCAGGGACCTCGTATGCTGATGAATCGAAATTTAATTTATACCGCCGTTACAAGAGCAAAAAAATGTGTTACCATAGTAGGTGATGATGAAGTGTTTGCCGCTATGGTGAAAAACAACTCGCAGCTCAAACGATATAGCGGATTGTATGACCGCTTAATTGAGGAAGGAATATAGGTAGTAATATGACGATTAGAATGGTACGCAGAGAGGAATTAAATACAGCATCGGGATTGGCTCGATATGTTTTTGATAATTGTTTGAAATATCGTATGGAGTTTCCACAGACAATAGCCTTTGTAGAGGAATATATTGCAGAGGAAAATCTAAAACATTTATATGATGCGTGTGAGTTGATTCTCTGGGGTGTTTATGAGGGAGAACAGATGGTAGCGGTTTCTGCCCTGCAAAGTGACGGATTGATTAGTATGCTCTATGTATTGCCGCAATGTCAGAATAGAGGCTATGGAAGCAAACTGCTTATGACAATGCGAGAATACGCCAAGACTCGACTTGGAGCATCACGCGTAAGTTTGAATGCAAATCCAGCCTGGACATCCCAGTTTTTTGCCAAAAAAGGATTTTCGAAGTTCGATGCAAGCCAAAGTCTTTGTGTTCCTTTTATATCCATGTATGCGCTTTCAAAGGATATCAATGTAATAAATAAGCGATCAGTTCCCAAGTGGGTAATTGTTCTTGCAATCATAAGCTGTATTTTATTTGCGACAATTGCAGGATGTTTGTTTATGGCATCATATTTATTTTAAAAAATCTGAATTGGAAGGTGCTGTTGCGTGATTGCAACAGCACCTTTTTTAATTTTTCTTCATTGCAAGTATTAAATTTTTTAAAGCAACTATCTCCTCTTCAGATAACCCGGATAAATCTATATCACTCTTGTTTTCTACGCCTAATAAATAATCCGTACTAACATTAAAGATTTTTGCAATACAAACCAAAATGTCATATGAAGGTGAGCGTAAACCTGTTTCATATGCACTGATCACAGATTTTGTAACTCCAAGTTGTCTGGCCAACTGGGCCTGAGTCATATTTTTCTTTAGACGAAGTGGTTTTAATGTGTTACCGAAGTCCACCATCTGCAAACCTCCTTTTCCCTCTTTGTTGCTTAATCTTACTATATAGTGAGTATTCGTTCGGTGGATTATGTATTGGTTTAGTCGACTTTTGAAAATAATTATATTATACTGAGCGTGTAACAAAATGTATAAAAATTTAGAAAGAAGGAAAACGCAATGAAAAGAAAAATTTTTTCTATTCTGCTGGCACTCTGTATGGTCGTCTCGCTTCCTGCTCCGATGATGGCAGATACGAGTACAACAGATGGAATCGACACCAAAGATGAATTGCAAAATGCAATTACAAGTGCTGGTGATGGTGACACCATCACACTTGGAGGAGACATTGTAACTGATGGATTGATTAACATTAATAAATCCATCACTTTGGATTTGAATGGTCACAGCATATCTCGAGGAGGAACTGCTTCTGGTGCTTGTAATCTCTATATAACCACCACTGGTGTGACAGTCACAGACAGTGCAAAAACCAACGGCGACGGAATTGTAAATACAGGACAGGGTATGGCAATCTACATGGCATCAGGTGCTGAGTTGACTTTGACCGATGTAAATGTAACTGGTTCTGATATGGGTGTCTTGGTTGCAAGTGATAACGGAAAGTTGACTGTTGGAAATGGTACAGTTATAAAAGGTACGAATACTACCAGTGAGTGTGGTGACGGCATCCGTGCTTATAACGCAACTATTATCGTTAATGAAGGTGCACAGATTTCTGCCAGCGCTGTCGGTACTGCTATTGAATCCTATGGAACATCTACTGTTACCATGAATGGAAAAATCACCTCTGGCGATTATGGTGTACAGATTTACGGTGGAACTGTTACAATCAATAGTGATATGACAGCAAATACCGCAGTCCTCTTCTGTAGTGACGATGGAAATAATGGAACATATCTCAATGACCCTACTGGAATTATCACAGGTGGTACATACAATGTTAATACAGTTGTTACTATAGATAATACATCTAATGTTAATGACTATAACCCTACTTTAACAATCAAGGGCGGTATTTTCTCTGACACAAGTGCAGGTGATTACTTCCCTACTACAGATGCAGGATATGGTTTCAAAGAAATCGTAGATACAAATGGTATTATCATGTATCAGGCACACGAACATGACTGGTCAGATGCTACCTGTACTGCTGCAAGCACATGTACTATCTGTAATTCAGAAACAGGTGACCCACTCGGACACGACATGCAGAAAACCACAACTGTTGTAGCCCCAACATGTACAGAAGAAGGCTACACTGTATATAAATGTTCACACGATGGCTGTAACGTAACAGAAAACAAGGACATCACAAAAGCCAAAGGACATGACTATGACGAAAAAGTAACAAAAGAACCTACCACAGAAGCAGAAGGTGAAAAGACTTTCACATGTAAGCACTGTGGTGATACATACACAGAAGCAATCGAAAAGCTTCCTGCTTCTGAACCAGCTCCTGAACCAACTCCTGAACCTGAACCAGTAAAAGATGGTCTTGTTGTTTTGGAAGATGGAACTATCGCCTACTACGAAAATGGAACAGCTGCAACAGACAAATGGGTACTCGTTGACACAGATTGGTACTATTTTGACACAGAAGGTGCTGCACTTATCGGATGGCACGAAATCAAAGATGTATATTACTACTTCCATGAAAACGGCATCATGGCTGCTGACGAATGGATTGGTGAATACTATGTAAACGAAAATGGTGCATGGATTGAGGATGCTGTAGAAGAAAAATGGGTAAAAGATACGAATGGTCAGTGGTGGTATCAGGAGCCTGATGGAAGCTATCCTGCAAACGAATGGGAATACATTGATGATGAATGGTATTACTTTGGAGCAGATGGTTACATGGAAATTGGTTGGGAATATGTAAACAACGAATGGTACTATATGAACACATCCGGAGCTATGGAAACTGGCTGGATAAAAGATAATGGAACATGGTATTATTTAGAAGAGTCAGGTGCGATGAGCACAGGTTGGGTTCTTGATGGTGAAACATGGTATTATACCAATACATCCGGAGCAATGCAGACCGGTTGGGAATATGTAAACAACGAATGGTACTATATGAACGCATCCGGAGCTATGGAAACTGGCTGGATAAAAGATAATGGAACATGGTATTATTTAGAAGAGTCAGGTGCGATGAGCACAGGTTGGGTTCTTGATGGTGAAACATGGTATTATATGAACGCATCCGGAGCAATGCAGACCGGTTGGGAATATGTAAACAATGAATGGTATTATATGAACGCATCCGGAGCAATGCAGACTGGTTGGATAAAGGACAACGGAACATGGTACTACTTAGATAAATCAGGTGCTATGTTATCGAATACTACAGTTGATGGATATAAATTAGATGAAAGTGGAGCATGGATTCAGTAATCATTGTTGTCCGTGAGTTATGAACGTAGCTCTTTTCAAAAAAATTAAAGAGGTCGTCGATTTGTACCGATGACCTCCTTTAATTTTAAAGTCTCTCTTTTTGTTCTTTATAACGTTTTGTCATTTCAATGATACGTTTGTCAGCTTTAAAATGCTTGATGGTATTTACATCAATTTCAATACGGTTATCCATGGTTTTCATAATGTCTACAATGCGGAAACGGCGGCTTGCGTTTGGGTTACTCAAGTCATAGATGTTGTTATCTCGAAGCCGTAGGATAACGGGCTCCATATAGTTCTTTTGATTCTCAACCAATACAACAGCTTTTTCGCCGTTGTTCAAGTCCACGCTCGCACCAGCAGGGATAATGTGTATGCATTGTGCAAGGATATTTACGATAGTATCGTTGAATTCATTTGGGCGTTTGCGAATAGAATTCATAGCTACGATTTCTGATTCTGGCTTGTGCCCCATAATCATACCGGTCAGCATATCAAATTCTATCGCAACCTTTAGGATTTCTGCAAGGAGCAGAACGTCCTCGGTAGGATGCTCGATTTTTCGGTCAGGATTACTGGATAAAATGTAGTATTCTACGACACGAATTGCTTTTGGAAGAAAGCTGATTGGGTCGGTAGACATACTAATGTAGGCTATGCCTTTTTCCAGAGCTGCCTGTTTGGATTTGTTGTCATATTCGGTGAATGCATCTTCCTTATCCATAACATTTTTTGACAGGAATCGATATCCAAATCCATATAAGATGGATGCAGTGATGAGTGACTTGAAATCTTCTTCTGACATATCAATGTGCTGTCCAATCATGGCAGTCAAAATTGACACGCTGGTGGCGTGTTTGTACATAAAATCATGGGCACTTCGAAGATTCTGATTGAAATTGACACGATGTGTCAGACAACCATAGCGCTTGAGAATATCCTCGACTAAGGCTTCTAGATTATCCAGAGGCTGACGTTTATATATTTTTTCAAACAGGTCTTTTAACTTAAACAGGTAAACGGTCTGCGCTTGTTCAAATTCTAAGTCTTCTTTGGTAAATGGGGGTACGGGTTCTGCGGGTTCGAGGATATAGATTCCAATTAAATCGAAGTTTCGAATGCTATTGATAGCTGGAATTGTTAGTCTGGAGTTTCTCTCATAGAGCAAAACGCCATCTTTATTGTAAATAGGCTTCGCGATTCGAAGTCCTGGTCGAAGTTCTGCGGAACGAATAAACTGCATAAACTCACGCTCCTTTCATATCTCTATATTTAAAATATATCATAATATCTAGTGTTTGTAAAAAAAATTCTGCATTGACAAGTGGATATGGAAGATAGATAATTTTAGATAGAAAATCAAAGGATTTGGGATCTGTATGTATAAAATTTGTAAAACAGAAAAGTCAATTGAGCGTCAGAAATTATTTCAGAATACACTTCTATCTATGATGAAAAAACAGAAATTTCAGGATATCACGGTCACTTCTTTGTGCAGGGAGATGGAGGTGCCTAGAAAAGCTTTTTATCGCTATTTTGATGCATTGGAAGACGTGTTATATATGACTTTGGATGAAACCCTTACAGACGCCTTTTTGTTTTTGGAAGTTAAGATGGATGGTGTAGGTTTTTTTAACTATTGGAAAAGAAAAAAGATGCTATTGGATGTCTTAGAAAAAAATGGTTTGAGTTATATGCTTACCATCCGTTTGCAAGAGAATTTGAGCGAGAATGTAAAAAGAGGGCAGGTTACTGCTCAGGCATATCGGTATGCAGGCTATATTTCAGCGATTATAACAGTATTACTTATCTGGCATCATTCTGGAATGCAGGAGTCGTCAGAAGAGATGAACTTACAGATTCGACATATGTTTAAAATTACGGATTAGTAAAAATAGCTAAATTTCATATAGTGAAAATTGGCATAAAGTGTCACATTTGTCCCATATTTGTCCCCTCGTCACTGAGGGGATTTTTTGTTATAATTTTGTATGTAGAAAAAGTGGGTTGTTTTGGGAAAATTCACTTAAATTATATGAAAATAGGGGGACAAACCAATGGGACAGAACATTAAACTATCCGCTTCACCACTTCAGGTAATTCGTACAGTAAATGACAAACTTATGTCATACAATGTAGAATTTACAGAAGTAACAGGTGGTACTTTCTGGAAAGCCTATACTCCAGAACAGATTGCTGGTACAGAAAAATTCAGTGTAGGTGATGCAACAGATTTTGCATCAGCATATGCAAACTTAATGCAGGTGTATCCACCAATCGATTTATACAACGAAAAGCTTCGTAAACTTGCAAAAGAATTTGGACCAGTTTGGGTACGTGTTTCTGGTACCTGGGCGACAAAAACATACTATGATTTTGAAGGTACAGGCGTTACACCAGAAGGCTATCAGAACAGACTTACAAAAGAACAGTGGATTGGTGTACTTGATTTCGTAAAAGCAATTGGTGCAAAACTTTTAATTTCTGTAGCAAACTGTGAAGGTCTTCATAAAGCAGATGAACCATGGAATCCATCACAGGCAGAAAAGATTTTTGCATTAACAAAAGAGTATGGTGCAACTATCGATGCGGTTGAGTTCACAAACGAACCAAACATGCTTGATATTACCGGTTTCCCACCAGGATATACGGCAGAAAACTATGTAAGAGACGAAGATCTTTTCCATAGATGGGTGCGTGATAATTATCCAGGTACACTTATTGTAGGACCATGTAATACAGGTGGTAGCATGGGCGATGCAGAAAAACAGGAAGAATTTGCAGGTGGTGGTGTTGAACTTCTTTCTGGAAATAATGCGACATGTGATGAGTTAATGAATGGTGCACAAGAGCCACTTGATGTATATAGCTATCATTACTACAATGGTATTTCAGAACGTTTAGAAATGGTTATGCCAGCAATGCACTGGTCTTCAGACAAAGTATTAACAGAAAGCTATTTAAATGTAGCACCTTTGAACTGTGAACTTAATATCCCATACCGTGACAAATATTGTCCAGGCGGAGAAATGTGGGTAACAGAATCTGGTGATGCAGGCGGTGGCGGAGATACATGGGCTTCTACCTATGTAGATGTATTCCGTACATTAAACGAACTTGGAACATTTGCTACTCTTACAGATGGTGTAATTTTCCACAATACACTTGCCTCATCTGACTATGGTTTCTTGAAACATGGTACATTTGATCCTAGACCAAACTACTTTGCAGTATTGCTTTGGAACAGAATCATGGGTACAACTGTTTATGATACAAAAGAAGAAATTCGTGAAGGCGCTCACGTATTTGCTCATTCTCGTAGAGATGGCAAAGATGGTGTTGCTTACTGTATCATCAACAACTCTGAAACAGAAACTACTACAGTAGAACTTCCAAAATCAGCAGAAGTTTACAAGCTCCATGCAGATACACTTCGTGCAACAGTTATGAAGTTAAATGGTAAAGAATTAGTACTTGATGAAAACAACAATGTTCCAGAAATGGCTCCAGTTGTTATGGAAGGTACACTTACATTAGAACCAGCAACAATGGCATTTGTTGTAATGTAAAAAGCTTATAAGGAAAATAAGGTAAAGCGTATGACCACCCTATCCTTTTGGTAGGGTGGTCATTTTGACGAATTGTAAATAGTTTCCAATCAAATACTTCGTCAGGTCAACTTCGTCAGGTTGTACATGTATACATTGTCTTTTGAGGGAAAGAGTGATACAATTGTAATATCATTCAATTAGTGTCATGTGGAAGAAAAATTCCACAGGGAAAGGGGAAATATGGAAAAGAAGGAAATGAAAGCTCGTAAAAAAGCATTCAAAAAAGCTCGCTCAAAAGCGACCAGACCTTGGAAGTGGTTGACTTGGATTAGTGCACCACTTGCAATCATTTTAACAGCTGTAACTGTTGTTATGGGTATGTTTGACAACACATTCTCATTATTCGTAGGAGGGACTTTCTGGGAAGTAGTAAATGAGGATGAAAATGCTGTTTATTATGAAAACGGTTACAAAACAGAAGAAGAAAGAGTTGCAGCAGGTGCAGAACTTGTTAAACAGGTAGAAGCAGAAGGTGCTTCGCTTCTTACAAACGTTGACAAAGCGTTACCACTTGCAACAGGTGCAAAGGTTAGTTTATTCTCTACCTCATCTGTAAATATCGTTTATGGTGGTACAGGTTCAGGTAACGTAGACTCTTCTAAATGTAAAAACTTAAAACAGGCATTAGAAGAAGATGGCGGTTTCGCAGTTAACCCAACTTTATGGGATTTCTATTTAACTGTTGAAAATGAAGATGGCGAACTCTTTACCCGAGGTAATGCTGGTGCAGTAGTACAGGACTCTGCTACAGCTAGTGGATATGGTTCAGCAGAAATCGTAGAAGTTCCTTGGAAATATTATACAGAAGATGTTCTCGAATCAATGGAAAATTATGGAGACGCAGCTATTGTAGTGTTATCACGTATTGGTGGGGAAGGTGCAGATAGCTACTTCGATCATACATTAGGTGATGGCAAGAATTATCTTGCATTAAATGATGTCGAAAGAGAAATGATGGCAAATGTTAAGAAGTTAAAAGATGAAGGTAAGATTGGCAAAATTATCGTATTAATCAATACATCAAATGCACTTCAGGTTGACTTCTTAAAGAACAATGAGTATGGTGTAGACGCTACACTTTGGATTGGTGGTACAGGCCAGACAGGTTTGGAAGCAGTAGCAGAAATCTTAAATGGTACAGTAAATCCATCTGGTAGCTTGCCAGATACTTACTGCTATGACAACTACTCTAGCCCTGTTATGCAGAACTTTACACCTGTTCAGTACGAAGGTGATTTATCACAGATTCCTGAGCATGCAGATACATACATGGTTTACCAGGAAGGTATCTATGTAGGATACAAATATTATGAAACACGTTACGAAGATACAGTAATGGGCAAAGGAAACACTGCTGGTTATGTATATGGAGACGACGTTGCATTCCCATTCGGTTATGGTTTAAGCTATACAACATTCGAATATAGCGATATGACATTAAACTATAATCCAGAAACACAGGAATATACTATTTCTGTAAAAGTAACAAATACTGGTGATACATATCCAGGTAAGGAAACGGTTCAGATTTATGTTCAGAGCCCATACACACAGTATGACATCGACAACAAAGTAGAAAAAGCATCTGTTCAGTTAGTTGGATTTGAAAAGACTCAGATTCTTGAGCCAGGCCAGTCTGAAACACTTACTATTGTAGTGGATGGCGATTATGTAGCAAGCTACGATGCTTATGGCGCAGGTACTTACATCTTAGATGCTGGTGATTACTATTTCACAGCAGCTACAGACTCACACAATGCTGTAAACAACGTATTAGCTGCAAAAGGCTATACAGCAGAAAACGGTATGGATGCAGTAGGTAATGCTACATTGGTATGTAAATGGAACAATCCAGAATTAGATACAACCACTTACGCTACATCAGATGCTGGTGTTAAGATTGAAAACCAGTTAAACGATTCTGACCCTAACATGAACGATGAAGTAGAAGATATCGTTTACTTAACAAGAAATGACTGGGAAGGCACAATGCCAAGTCTTGAAAAGACTGTGAAATTTGTATTGAACGAATACTTAATTGCTGGTTTACAGGATGAAAAATATGATCCAGCAGATTATGAAGCAATCGATATGCCTACACTTGGTGCTGACAACGGCATGAAGTTATATGATATGATTGGTAAAGATTATGATGATCCAGCATGGGATGCATTATTAGATCAGCTTACATTTGATGAAATGGTTACCTTTATTGCAGACGCATTCCATTGGCATATGCCAGTAGAATCCGTACAGGCTCCTGGTACACGTGACGAAAATGGTCCTCAGGGTCTTACAGTTACCTTGTTCGGTAGCGGTCTGGGCGTACAGACAACAGCTCTTACATCAGAAGACGTAATGGCAGCTACATTCAACAAAGAATTAGCAAAAGCTATCGGTGATATTGTTGGTGAAGACTGTTTAGCAGCTAGAGTAACCTTCCTCTATGGACCTGGTGCAAATACACACCGTTCTCCATATTCAGGACGTAACTTCGAGTACTACTCAGAAGATTCTGTACTTTCTTCAGAAATGGCTCACTATGAAGTAGCTGGTATTGAAGAAAATGGTGTATTCGTAGTTTACAAACACTTTGCGTTAAATGACTGTGAACAGGATCGTATTGGTCTTGGTGTATGGTTAAATGAACAAGCAGCTCGTGAAATCTATTTAAGAGCATTCCAGGGTGGTCTTGAAGATTCACAGGCAGGTGGAAACGGCGTAATGATGGCTTATACACGTTGGGGTACTACATGGTCAGGTTCTAACTCAGGACTTTTAAGAGGTATCTTGAATGGTGAATGGAACTGTAACGGTCTCCAGATTACAGACAATGTATTGAACTCTATGGTTAATGCTGTCGATGGTGTAATGGGCGGAACGACTACCTTTGACTCAATGCTTGCATTTATGGTTACAGACCAAGGCTTAGCAAGATTTGAAAACGACCCAGTTGTAGTAGCAGCTATGAAAGAAGCTTGTCACCATAACTTATATGCTATCGCAAACTCACAGGCTATGAATGGTATCGGACCTGATACTACAATCAAAGCTGTAGAGCCAAGTATTATTACTACATGTAGAACAGCAGCTATCGTACTTTGGGTACTTTTTGCAGTTTCTATCGTGCTTTGGCTTACAAAGAGAAGCAAATTCTTAAAAACAGAAGAAGCAGTTGCTTACAAAGAATTTAAAAAGTCTTTAAAGAAATAATTTAAAGTAAAGCAAAAAGGTGTCGTATCTTTGATATGGCACCTTTTATATTTTACGGATTTTTAATAACTATCTGTAAGAGAGTCTGTTATAATAGAGTTATAAACAAGATGAGGGAATGGGGGAGTTATAATGAGAAATCATGAGGTCACAAAAGAACAGCGACTTTTGCAGAATGGACAGATTGCAGAGCCAGGATGGTCGCGAAAGATGGTGCAGGAATACGATAGAGGGGATATTAAAGCACCAAAATGGCGTATCAAGGAGTGGGATTACTATCTAATTACCAATGAGAAGTTTGCGGTGGCACTTACGGTAAATGATATGGGATATCTGGGAATGCTTTCGGCTTCCTTTATCGATTTTACAAAGAAATGGGAGCATACCGAAACAGAACTCACATTAGCTCCTATGGGAAAGATGAATATGCCTTCTCATACAGGGGAGAGTGTTGTTTCTGTTAAGGCAGAGAAATCTTCCTTTGAATTAGTTACTTCTGGTGGTGTTCGTCACCTCATGTGTGAGTTTAAAGGCTTTGATGGAGACAAAGATTTTCGTTGTGATATCGCATTAAATGAACCAGAACAAGATAGCTTGGTTATTGCAACACCATTTGATAAAAAGAATCACTTTTATTACAATCATAAAATTAATTGCATGCCTGCGGTTGGCTGGGCTGAATATGATGGTGTTCGTTATGAATTCAATCCAGAAACAGACTTCGGTTTGCTTGACTGGGGGCGTGGTGTATGGACCTATGATAACTATTGGTATTGGGGTTCCGGAAGCGGTTTTGTAAATGGTGTACCAGTTGGGTTCAATATTGGATATGGTTTTGGTAATACAAAAGCAGCCACCGAAAATATCATTTTCTATAATGGAGTTGGACATAAGATTGACGACGTTACTTTTATCATCCCAGACGATGATTATATAAAACCTTGGAAGTTCACATCTAGCGACGGACGCTTCGAAATGGATTTTGCACCAATCATCGACCGAAACAGCTATACAGATTTGAAATTAATCGTTAGTGAGCAGCATCAGGTATTTGGTAAAATGACTGGAACTATGATTTTGGATGATGGAACAAAGGTAGAACTTAAGGATTTCCTTTGTTTTGCAGAAAAAGTACATAACAAATATTAAAAAAAACCTGGGAAATTTCCCAGGTTTTTTAACTATCCTTCGAAGCCAACCATGAGGCCACCAACTTCTGCATAGAAGCTACAGAGACCTCTAGTTTCTGAAATACGAACATCTGCATTTGGATAAGCTGCAAGGATTAATTCTTTTAATCGATTTGCCTCTTTTTCGTTGAAGCAATGGTCGATGATTACCTTGCCACCGCTATAATTGAGTTCTTTCATAATCTTTTGAATTGCAGCCAGGGCCTTTTTTTCACCACGGGATTTTTCTTTCTGCTCTAAAACACCTTCCTGTGCGATGCCTACAACTAAGATGTTTAATACGCCTGCAATTTTTGCAACAGCAGGACTAACTCGTCCATTATTTGCAAGGTTGGTCAGTGATTTAAGGCAGAAGATGAGATGGGTGTTTTCTTGGTATGCAGCGATTGCATCACTTACTTCCTCAAAGCTTTTGCCCTCTGCTTTAAGCTCCTGAATCTTTTCTACGACAAGCTTTAGTTCAGGACCGGCAGAAAGTGAGTCGATGATGCAAACCTTACGGTCTGGATGTTCTTCTTCATATTCTTCTTTTGCAATACGGAGAGAGTTGAAGGAGCCAGATAAGTTGCTTGTGATAGCAATTGCATATACTTCTTCAGCATCTCCAAATGCATCTACCCAATCTTGAGAAGAAGGGCAGGCAGAACCAGATTTACCCTTGTAAGAAGCCAGGTAGTCGGTCATTTCTTTTATATCTAAAGCTTCATTGTCTACAAATTCGCGTTCGTCTGTTCTAAGTGTAAGTGGAACTGATACAATGCTGCAATCAGCAGCGGTGTTTAAGTTTGCACTTGAGTCGGCAACGATTCTCATTTTCATATACATAATCTCCCTATTGTGATATATTTTCAAAACTATTATAAATGTTAAGACATGCTTTGTCAAGTGGTTTTCAAAACTACATTAATGCTTTCGAGATTGTAGCCTGTTGTAAGAGGAAAGAAACGAGTTAAGATAATTTTAAGAATTGCGATTAGCACTCACCTCTTGACAGTGCTAACAATGAGTGGTATAACACAAATTGTAGAGGAAAATAAATTGTTCCAAGTATAATTTAGTAGAGATAGAATATACACAGAAAGGGAACAATTACAAAAAGGAGGTACGCTACTATGAATATTCAAAAATTTACACAGAAATCTATCGAAGCTATCAATGCATGTGAAAAGTTAGCGTATGAGTACGGTAATCAGGAGATAGAACAGGAACATCTTTTGGTTGCTCTCTTAACGCAGGAAGATGGCCTGATTGGCAAGCTAATAGAAAAAATGGAAATAGACCGCTCGCATTTTACGGAAAATGCAAAGAGGCACTTAAATGCACGAACAAAGGTGTCTGGTGCAGGACAGATTTATATGGGAAAGGATTTGAACAATGCGCTGATTCATGCAGAGGATGAAGCGAAGGTTATGGGTGACGAATATGTGTCTGTTGAGCATTTATTCCTTTCTTTATTAAAACATCCAAACAAAGCGATAAAGGAGTTGACGAAGGAATATGGACTTACTCGTGACCGATTCTTGCAGGCTCTTGCTACGGTACGTGGAAATCAGCGTGTAACTTCAGATAATCCAGAAGCTACTTATGATACTTTGGAGAAATACGGTTATGATATGGTGGAGCGAGCACGTCAACAGAAGCTCGACCCAGTCATCGGACGTGACGCAGAGATTCGTAATGTGGTTCGCATTTTATCCAGAAAGACAAAAAACAATCCCGTATTAATCGGAGAACCAGGTGTTGGTAAAACCGCCGTAGTTGAAGGGTTGGCGCAGCGAATCGTACGAGGGGATGTACCGGAAGGGTTAAAGGATAAAAGATTATTTGCGCTTGATATGGGGGCACTGATTGCAGGTGCAAAATATCGTGGCGAATTTGAAGAAAGACTGAAAGCGGTATTAGACGAAGTAAAGGCATCGGAAGGCCAGATTATTTTATTTATTGATGAACTTCACACAATTGTGGGTGCTGGAAAAACGGACGGTGCGATGGATGCTGGTCAGCTTTTAAAACCAATGTTAGCCAGAGGAGAGTTACACTGTGTAGGTGCGACTACCTTGGATGAGTATCGCGAATATATCGAAAAGGATGCGGCTTTAGAACGTCGTTTTCAGCCAGTTATGGTGGATGAGCCTACGGTAGAAGATACCATTTCAATTTTGCGTGGATTGAAGGATAGATATGAGGTTTACCATGGAGTGAAAATCACTGACTCGGCATTGGTATCGGCAGCAACCCTATCGAATAGATATATTTCGGATAGATTTTTGCCAGACAAGGCGATAGACTTGGTGGATGAGGCTTGCGCGCTTATTAAGACAGAATTGGATTCTATGCCAACCGAATTGGATGAATTGAATCGTCGCGTGATGCAGATGGAAATCGAAGAAACAGCGCTTAAGAAAGAAACAGACCGACTCAGTCAGGAACGTCTTTCTAATTTGCAAAAAGAATTGGCAGAACTCCGCGATGAATTAAATGGGAAAAAGGCCAAGTGGACCAATGAAAAGGATGCAGTAGATAAGGTAAGTAAGCTTCGCGAATCTATTGAGAATACTAGAAATGAAATCAAGATAGCCCAGCAGAATTATGATTTGGAAAAGGCAGCAGAACTTCAGTATGGTGTTCTTCCACAGATGGAAAAACAATTAGAAACAGAGGAAGAAGTTTTAAAGAACCGAGATCTTTCTTTAGTAAGAGAAAAGGTGACTGAAGAAGAAATTGCACGTATCATTTCTCGTTGGACAGGAATTCCTGTTGCAAAATTAACCGAAAGCGAACGCAATAAAACCTTGCATTTGGATGATGAGTTACACAAACGTGTGGTAGGTCAGGACGACGGTGTGACTATGGTAACCGAAGCCATTATCCGTTCTAAAGCTGGCATCAAAGATCCAAGCAAACCGATTGGTTCTTTCCTTTTCTTAGGACCAACTGGTGTTGGTAAAACAGAGCTTGCAAAGGCTTTGGCAGCAAGCTTGTTTGATGATGAATCCAATATGGTGCGCCTTGATATGAGTGAATATATGGAGAAGTATTCGGTATCTCGTTTGATTGGAGCGCCTCCAGGATATGTCGGCTATGATGAAGGTGGACAGCTTACGGAAGCGGTTCGACGTAAACCATATTCGGTAGTTCTTTTTGATGAAGTAGAAAAGGCACATCCAGATGTGTTTAACGTACTTCTTCAGGTGTTGGATGATGGTCGTATTACAGACTCTCAGGGTAGAACTGTCGATTTTAAAAATACTATTATTATCATGACTAGTAATCTTGGTTCTGCACAGCTTTTGGATGGTATTGATGATGCGGGTAACATTTCACTATTTGCGGAAGAAGCCGTGATGAATGTCGTGCGTGGACACTTCCGTCCAGAGTTTTTAAATCGATTGGATGAAATCATTATGTTCAAGCCATTAACGAAAGAGAACATCGGAAATATCATTACTCTTATGATGACAGATTTAAATGGTCGACTAAAAGATCGTGAATTATCCGTAGAATTATCCGATGCAGCGACAAGCTTTATTGTGGAACACGGCTATGACCCAGTATATGGTGCGAGACCATTGAAACGTTTCTTGCAAAAGCATGTAGAGACTCTTTCTGCAAAACTTATCTTGGCTGATGAGGTACAGATGGGAGATGTAATTTTTATTGATGTAGTAGATGAAAAATTGACAGCTTTTGCAAAACGTGGATAGTCCTTTGAATATATTACAATAAATAAAAGACAATTGCGCAAAATTGAATAATTAGTGATATCATTATGCAAAAAAGACATGTTTTCTAAGAGAAACATGTCTTTTTTATAAAGAAAATGAATTTTTTGATAATAAAAATTCATAATACCAGGTATTCCCTATATAGAAAATTTATGGTATCCTTATAATATATCTTGGGTGACATAAAGAAGATAGTACAAAACTCTTGCTATAACACACGTTATTTTAAATGGAGGCATCATGGATTTATTTGATTATATGCGTGAACAGAATATGGAATCAGAATCTCCTTTAGCTTCTAGACTTCGCCCTACTACTTTGGATGAAGTGGTTGGACAGCAGCATATCGTAGGAAAAGATAAGCTGCTTTATCGAGCAATAAAAGCAGATAAGCTTAGTTCTATTATTTTTTATGGACCTCCAGGAACAGGAAAAACGACCCTGGCAAAGGTGATTGCGAATACCACAAGTGCCGAGTTTAAACAAATCAATGCGACTTCAGCAGGCAAAAAGGATATGGAAGAGGTCATACAGCAAGCCAAGAACAATCAGGGCATGTATGGCAAGAAAACGATTCTTTTTATTGACGAAATTCATCGTTTTAATAAGGGACAGCAGGATTACCTCTTACCATTTGTTGAGGATGGGACGATTATACTTATCGGAGCTACCACAGAGAATCCTTACTTTGAGGTAAATAGTGCGTTGTTGTCACGTTCTAGAATTTTTGAATTAAAGAAATTAGACAAAGAAGATATCAAGGTGCTTTTGCTACGTGCAGTAAATGACCGAGAGAAAGGTATGGGGGCCTTTGATGCAGTGATAGATGAAGATGCGTTAGAGTTCCTTGCAGATGTGTGTAATGGCGATGCTAGAGCGGCATTAACTGCCATAGAGCTGGGAATTCTTACCACCGATAGAGGTGATGACGGAAAGATTCACATTACCATTGATGTAGCAAGTGAATGTATTCAGAAGCGTGTCATCTCATATGATAAGACAGGAGATAATCATTACGATACAATCTCTGCTTTTATCAAGAGTATGCGTGGTTCTGATCCAGATGCAGCTGTGTATTATTTAGCGCGTATGTTGTATGCAGGTGAAGATATTAAATTTATTGCAAGAAGAATTATGATTTGTGCATCTGAGGATGTAGGAAATGCAGATCCAATGGCTTTAGTAGTTGCAACATCTGCTTCCCAGGCGATTGAGCGTATCGGTATGCCAGAGGCTCAGATTATTTTGTCACAGGCAGCTACTTATGTAGCGTGCGCACCAAAGAGCAACGCGGCCTACGGAGCCATTGATGCAGCTATGAGTGCGGTGCGAAACAATGTGACACCACCAGTTCCACCTCACTTACAGGACGCACATTACAAGGGTGCACAGAAGCTAGGACATGGACTTGGTTATAAATATGCACATGATTATCCGAATCATTATGTAGAGCAGCAGTATCTACCAGATGCATTGGTTGGTACGAGGTTTTATGTGCCTACTGAAATGGGATATGAGAAAAATATCCGTGAACATTTTGCAAGAATTAAAAAAGAAGAAAAATAGCAGATAAACTGAAATAGACAAAATTATATGCAGGAGGAATTTATATGCAGAAGTATCAGGAAATGACAAAAGAGGAATTGTTGGTGGAGAAGGCAAATCTCGAAAAACAGTTTGAAGAAATCAAGGCACTGAATTTGAAATTGGATATGTCTAGAGGAAAACCTTCGGCAGAACAGTTGGATATCTCTATGGATATGTTAGATGTTTTGGATTCTAAGAGCGTACTAAAAAGCGAAAACGGAATGGATTTACGAAACTATGGTATTTTGGATGGTATTCCAGAAGCAAAACGTCTTATGGCAGAAGTACTTGGCTGTGATGAAAAGAACGTTATTGTGTATGGCAATTCCAGCTTGAATATTATGTACGACCAGATTTCCAGAGCAATGGTACTCGGTATCTGCGGCAATACACCTTGGTGCAAATTGGATAAAGTAAAATTCCTTTGTCCAGTACCAGGATATGATAGACATTTTGCGATTACAGAACTGTTCGGTATTGAAATGATTAATATTCCACTCTACGAAGAAGGTCCAGATATGGATATGATAGAGAAATATGTAAACAACGACCCAGCAGTAAAGGGTATCTGGTGTGTTCCAAAATATGCGAACCCATCCGGAACCTCTTATTCTGATGAAACAGTTCGCCGTTTTGCGAACCTGAAACCAGCTGCACCAGACTTCCGTATTTTCTGGGACAATGCTTACTGCGTACATCATTTATATGCTGACAATCAGCATGAAATTTTAAATATTTTAGAAGAATGTGAAAAAGCAGGAAATCCAGACATGGTATTTGAATTCTGTTCTACTAGCAAGATTACCTTCCCTGGTGCAGGAGTAGCTGCACTTGCAGCTTCTGAGAATAATATCGCAGACATCAAGAAGCAGATGACGATTCAGACTATTGGACATGATAAGACAAATCAGCTTCGCCATGTACTCTACTTTAAAAATGCAGATGGTATCAAGAAACACATGATGAAGCATGCGGATATCATGCGACCAAAATTTGAGATGGTAGACGAAATTTTAGACGCAGAAGTAAAGAGTCGTGGAATTGGTACATGGGTAAAACCAGTTGGCGGTTACTTTATTTGTTTTGAAAGTTTAGAAGGCTGTGCAAAAGACATTATTGGAAAATGTAAAGAAGCAGGCGTAACCATGACTGGTGCAGGTGCACCATTCCCATATAAGAAGGATCCAAAGGACAATACTATTCGTATTGCACCTACCTATCCATCTTTAGAGGAATTAAAAAAAGCAGCAGAAGTATTTGTGGTTTGCGTAAGATTATCGTCTGTAAACAAGGTGCTAGAAAGTAAATAAAATAAAAGGAAGAATGGACATGATAAACATCGTGTCCATTTTTCAAAGGAGAAAAAATGACACGAAAAGAAAAAGCAAAGCAGAGCTTCCTGAATGGATATAATTGTGCACAGTGTATGGTGCTCGCATTTGAAGATGTACTCACAATAGATTTAGATACAGCATTAAAAATTGCTTCACCATTTGGTGGCGGTATGGGCAGACTGCGTGAGGTATGTGGTAGTGTGTCCGGTATGTTTATGGTGCTTGGTTTTGTGAAAGGATATCATGAACCTGGAAACTACGAGGATAAAAAAGAACTTTATAAGCATGTGCAGGAATTAGCACGTCGCTATGAAGAAGCCAATGGCTCTATCATTTGTCGTGATCTTCTGGGGTTAAATGTCAAGAAAGAAGATGCAGCACCAGAAAAACGCACTGAGGAATATTATAAAAAGAGGCCTTGTGCCGAGAAAATTGGCAGTGCAGCTGAAATTTTAGAGCAATATTTGGTGGAGTTAAATTGTACACAATAAATAGCCAGAGTATTAAATAAATCTCTTTACGTTGAAAAAAGCTTTTGCTATAATAAACATAGGTATTGTTTGAAATACAAAAGGTGGGTTTTATATGGGATTTTTAAACAAAAGAAAAGATGAGCTTTTACAACAGGAACGAGCAAAAGTAAAGGAAGTATTTGCAGATGTACAAGCAAATGCACAGGAACTGGCGCAGTCGATGGATGATGTAGCTGTTCGTGTGGCTTCGGTTGCAGATGAAGCTACAAATATGTCTAGTGTCATGGAAGAGTTTACAGCTTCCTTGCAAGAGATGTCTTCCAATATTACGGAGATTTCCGATTCTATGGAAGAGATGGACGAATCCTTCACCCAGATGAGCGAGGAAGCTCAGGATGGTAAGGATTATGCACAGGATAGCAATAATACTGCATATGATATTATGACACGTTCCGAAGCACAGAGACGTGAAGTGCAGGCCATGGCAGAAGAAGTAGAAGCATCCATGCTTGTAAAGATTGAAGACTCAAAAAAAGCAGAGCGTATTCTTGATTTGACAAAGGATATCATGGAAATTGCAGACCAAACCAACCTTTTGGCATTGAATGCTTCCATTGAGGCAGCACATGCAGGCGAAGCAGGTAAAGGATTTGCAATTGTTGCAGATGAGATTAACAAGCTTTCTGTTATGACAAGTGCTACTGCAAGTGAAATTAGCGAGATTTCCAAGACGGTGTTAAATGCCGTTACACAGCTTGCAGAGGAAGCAAACAAAGTGGTAGCCTTCATGAAGGATAAGACGGTTGGTAGCTACACAGAACTGGTAGAAGTGGGGCATAAATATCAGGCAGATTCCAAGATTATGTTTGATAAGATGCAGGATTTTGCGTATATTGCGGAGTCATTGTCTTCACAGTTGGATGAGGCAACCAAGACGATTGAATCTATTCGTAGTGCAGCGAACGAGTCAGCGAATGCGGTTGGTGAATTCACCAACAGTGTACTTATGATTACAGAGCATGTAGAAGAAATTCGCGAAAACAATGAAGAAAATGATCGTATTGCAAATGAGCTTAGCAAGCGTATTGTTGAACATTTAGAGAAGGATATCTAATTCTTAAATTATTTTTATACATATTATCAAAAAATGACCGACATATTTTTTGCAAATTTGCCAAAAAAGTGTCGGTTTTTAATTTTTACTTTACAAAAGTACGTGTTGACGTATAATGAAAGTATCTTTTTTTCTAGTATTGTTTTGCAGTTTTACTGCAGGACAGATCATTGCTGGTATTTCGCTGGCAGTTATCCAAATAAAATAGGCAAATATTGTCCTGCGCATGAGAGTTATGTGAAAGGAGTATTTTTTATGCCAAATGAAAGTTCAGAAATTGGAAGTGGATTTGTAAAAATCTTTTATGGAATTTTACTTGCACTAGCTATATGTGCAGGTATCTATGCGATTGACACACCGCTTGTAACAGAAGGAGGTTTTTTTGATAAATCCATCAATAGTGTCTTGACCGAAGTGATGGGAGATATCAATGGAATTTTGGATGTGGCAGAAGATTTAGAGGATGAAGTAGAGTAGCAAAGGAGAAATTGTGAGCACTTTAAAACTAAAAGATGAAGATATCCAAAAGGCATTTCCAGAGATTTGGAGATATCTGATGGAAGAAGATGTAACGGACCTAGATTATAACTGTGGAAATGTTTGGAGGTCTCGGGTGTCTGCAATACCAGAAATTGTAATAAATCCTCTTTTGACAGAGGAGTACTGGGAAAACTTCGCAACATTGGTAGGCAAGAGTGTAAACTGCAACTTTAATCCAAGTGATCATACGGCAATGGCAGATACGGAGACCCTTCGTATTACGTGTCTGCATAAAAGTCAGTCGAAAAGTGGGATTACGAATGTTAATATTCGTAAATCCCATGGAGGACTGCGTTTAAGCAGAGAGCGTGCACTTTGTAGCGGTTATTGCGAAGAAGAAACAATGAATATGTTGGAAAACTGTGTGCGTGCACATGAAAGCATGGTGTTCTGCGGACTTCCATCCGCAGGGAAAACAGAAGCCTTGAAGTTGTTTGCCTCTGTTATACCAAAGCATGAGAAGGTGATTACCATAGAGGATGTAGCGGAAATTCATTATCCACTTGTGAATAAGAATGCTTCTTGTGCAGAGCTGAAGGTGGTGAATGGAAATTATCGGGAGCCACTGGAAACGGCGCTGCGTATGAATGCAAGAAGAATCATGATGGGAGAAATCCGTGGAGCAAATGATATGGAGGCCTTTTTGGAATGTGTATCCAATGGAATTCCGATTATGACAACTACCCACACGAATGATGCACGAATGTTTCCGGACCGAGGTGTCAATATGCTACATGGAGGACAGGATACACTGCGTGTTGTTAATTCGCTTCATAGATATGTCAACATCAGTGTATTGCTGAAACTTAGAACAATGGAGGATGGAAGAATCCTACGATATATCGACCAGGTATGTTTTTTCTCTCGAGAGAATGAAATTAATCGAAGTGTTCTAGTGGTAGAGAAAGGAAAGTTGCACAAGGAACGTATTCCTTTGGAGGCGAGGGAACGAATCGAAGCAGAAATAGGACAGGACATGTTTTCGTGTTATGGAGGAACCAATTATGAAGAATGGCGATAAAGGCGTGTATTATGGAGCCGTTATTTTCGTAGCGGCATTGTTTGGTTTTTTGTTTGAGTTAAAGCCGGTACTTTTCCTACTCGTAGTAGTGGCATATGTAGCGAGTGTTCCTGCAATAATTAGGAATCAGGAAGTGCATACCTATGAGGTAAGACGTTTTCATGATGTCAATTCTTACATGAGTCAAATGTCGCAGTCTTTTATTTATACTAAGGATGTAATTAAGTCATTAGAGGAAACAGCAAGCTGTTTTTCAAGTGGCCCCATGAGTGAGGTTTTGACACATATGCTATGGCTTATTGCGGATGGAAAAGGGGATATCAAACAGGCTGAGCGAGAAGCTCTTTCTTATATGGAATCACATTACGATTGTGAGAAGTTAAAGAATCTACATGCTTTTTTTCTAAACTCAGAAGAAATAGGTGGGGAGTGTGCAAAAGAGTTCAAGATTTTGGAAAGTATGCGAACTGCCTGGCAAGGCGTTGTAGAAAGTATTCACACAAAGAAATTTTGGGAGAAAAACATTAGTGCAATCGTGTATTTGTTCTTTATGGGGATATGTGTTGTTATGCTCAATATTATGCGTGGCTCAGATTTGGATATTGTGGGGCTTTGGCCAACACAGCTAGTGGATACCTTTCTATTATTAGGATTTTTGCTTTTTTATCGGTTTATGGATAAGCGACTTACGCAGAGTTTATTGGTGAAGCCCAAGGGAATGACAGAGGAGAAGGCAGAGGCTTATTTCGATTATTTAAAGTATTATAGTCCCAAACGAGAACGGGGAAAATACATGCCGTTCTCTGTTTTGTCTATTGTGATATCGGTGATTTTTTTGTACATAAAGCCAACCTGGATTACTTTGGCGTTATGTGCATGTCTAGTTTTTGTCGGTTGTCATGTGCATGTGATTGTTCATCTAAATACACAGCAGATGATTCGCGGCGAAATTCAAAAAGCATTTCCCAAATGGTTGTTTGATGTCATGTTACTTTTGCAAAGAGAAAGTGTCGAGGGAGCACTTGAGAAATCCTACGATACAGCTCCACCTATTTTAAAGAGAGAGCTATATCGCATCAATGTAATGCTTATGGAAAAACCACATGATCCAGAAGCCTATATGTCTTTTTTGCGCGATTTTCATATACAGAGTGTGAATGAAATCATGCATAAGCTCTATTCCTTAGCAGTAGGAGCCAATCGAGATAGCGACGTTTTGGATGTCGTAATGGGGAAGAACATCAAGAGCTTGGAAAAGGCAGAACGTGATAGTTTGATGTTTAAGGATGCGGTAAAGACTTTTACCTGGGTGCCATTTCTTTGTGCTGGTTTTGCTTGTATGGGATACCTCGTGATTGCGATTATGACATCCATAAACGGAATTATCAATCTGATTTAGGAGGTGCACGATGCATTTAGATATTGTATATAAAGCGTTTGTCGGGGTACTAGCAGCAGTTGTAATTATTGGTAGTGGTCTGGGGGTAATCACCGGGTTTTCTCAGGCAGTGGCTGCAGACAACTATATGGAGTCTGTATCAAAGGCAATCGTGGAAAGTAACTACAATGAAACGGTTATCGATCAGTGCCAGGAGGAAGCCGAGGCAAATGGGTACGTCTTGGAAGTAGATGTGGAAAGAGCGGCAAAAGCAGGAGTCAACTCCTATGCAAAAGTAGAGCTTACCTATTACTTTGAGATTCCGTTGTTTGGAATAAGACAGCAGAAGGTACAGACAAAAATCTTGTAAAAGGAAGGAACAGCTATGGAAAGCATTATAAAAGCAATCAAGGAAATCATGTTGTATGTAATCCTGGGGTTGATGTTTACCGGAGTGTTTCTCATCTTTATGGACATTCTTATGACAGTAAGCTATTAGGAAAGGAAGAAAAAGATGATAGAAATAAACGAATTAAATGAACTCGTCGAATCTCTTATTGTGGATGTTGCAGAAGAAGGTGTTGGAACTACTGCTGGAATTGGCCTTTTGTGGGGACTCTTTTTTGGCGGAGCCTTCGCTGCGTTTTCGGGTATTTTAAATCTTCTTGCAAGCGCAATTTAAGAGGTAAATGATATGGAACTGATAAAAGATATCGTAAAGCAGTTTTATCCAATTCTGATTATGTGTGCCTGTGTATCGTTCGTAGTCTTTGTCTTCTTTTCCGCTAATTATAACGGAGGAGAAGGCGTGTTTGAAAATACAGGAAACATCTATACACCAATGATAGAAGACGATGAATTAAAAAATGATGGATTAAACTACATAGGCGAAGAAAAAAATTCCTATCTTCCAGAAATAAAATACAACTCCGGAGCAAAACAAGTAGGAGAATGTATAAAGTTCAAAGAACAGTTTCTGGCAAAAAAAGAGGATGGTTCTTTTGTGAACGGAAGCACGGAAGATGATTTTGCCTTATATCTGGTTGATATTAAAAAACCATCAGGAAACAGTGTGCTGGAACGCTTATCTTCCGAAGAAGTAGAAAAATTGGAAGAAATCCCAGCTCCTTTTATATATGACAAGGAGGAGGATCTTTTGTACATCTTCGGAAGCGGTGTTTATATCGTGGAGATAAAAATTTATGGAAACAGCGGAGCGGCAGAGCTTTTGGAGTTTAAACTTCCAGTAGAAACTTCATAGGGGGAGAAGAAATATGAGAAATATGTTAATCGCATTTATCGCGGCGCTGATTACTGTCGTAATCGTACTCACGGGCTTTACCATTCATGGACGAAGCATACGGCAGGTAGAACTGGATAACGCCTTAAAATCTTCGATGGAAGACGCCATGACCTCCCTTACATATGAGGAAGGCAAACCGCAAAACGAAGAAGACTGGAAGGCAGCGTTTTTACAGTCTCTTGCAATACAGATAAACAGTGCTTCAGATCTGACTGTAACGATTTTGGAAGCAGATATGGAACACGGCATATTATCGGTGGAAGCAACCTTAAACTGGACACACCCGATAGGAACACCGGGGAGTGTATCAAGTACCATGACAGTTATCATGGAAGAATATGAAGAATAGACTGTGAAAGCAGGAGAAATAGATGTACCTTGAAAACTGAATAAACGGTGCGAAAGAAAACTATTTGAAACACATTATGAACCTGGAACAGATTGAAAAGAAGGATAAAATAGCATATAATGGAGAAGAATACAAATGAGTAAAGATTATGGAGTAATGTACGACCAGTTAAAGTTCACAGACGATTTTATGTTCTGTAAGATTTTGGAGAATAATCCTGATTTATGCAAGGAATTATTAGAAGTAATTTTAGGTATAAACATTAGAAAAGTAGAATGTGTAAGCAAGCAAAAAGAGATTAGGGTGAAATCAGATGGAAGAGGCGTACGCTTTGATGTATATGTCGAGGATTCAGATAACACAGTGTTTGATCTTGAAATGCAGACTACAAAGAAAAAGGATTTACCAAAGAGATCCCGTTACTATCAGGGAATGATAGATATGGATTTGATTCAGAAAAGAGCAAAATATTCAGAACTTAAGAAAAGTTATGTGATATTTATCTGTACGTCAGATCCGTTTGAATTGAATTTACCGGTTTATCATTTTGAAAACGCATGTATGGAAAACACAGAGTTGTTATTGGGTGATGAAACGGAAAAAGTATTTGTGAATTCAAAAGGTGTACGTAAGAATATTTCCGAGGAGATGAAGGCATTTTTAGATTTTCTGGAAGATAAACAAAGTGATAGTCATCTAACAAAGAGACTCCAGGAAGAAATAGAAAATGCGAGAAGTCAGGAAGAGTGGAGGTATGAGTATATGACATTAGCAGAACGTGATGAAGAGAAACGTCAGGAAGGACTTCAGCAAGGACTCCAGCAAGGAATAGTTGCCCTTGTTGAAACGTTACAGGAAGCCGGACAGACTAATGAGTTTATTATCGGGAAACTTATGGAAAAATTCAGCCTCACAGAAGCGGAAGCAAGAACCTATCTTCAGTAACGCTGTGTTAAACTCGTACTAATTTGAAACAGACAGAAAGTATAAAAACAGAAAAAACGGAGGAAACACGGAAACAAATATGGAAAACAAAGAAATAAAAAAAGAAAAAATCTCGTTAAAGCAGATGTCCCGCGTTGCAATCATTGTATCAGTGGTATTAGTTCTAATCTTGGTCATCGGTATCATTATATCAAATGTGACTGGTATTAAGCAGATAAAAGACAGCACAAATGTAGAATTTGGAAGTGTAGCAGAACTTTCTTTAAACGCAAAGGACTTTTTTGATGTAAAAAATGATATCGCAGCAAAGATTACCTTCGATACTTCAAAGGTAGACCTCAATAAAGTCGGTGAGTACGAAGCATACGCCAAATATAATAACAAGCAGTACACCATTAAGGTTGTGGTGGAAGATACCACTGCTCCAAAGGTAACGATGGAAAACAGATACATCTTCACCAATGATATTGCTGCATTAAGTGACTTTAGTGCTATCGTGCATGAAGCAAAGGACGCATCTGAGCTTACTTATAAGCTGGTACGCTTTGAAAAGAAAAAAGAGCTCGTAGAAGTAAATGATCTCGAACTTCGTAACCTCACAGAAGGAGCGGTAGCCTTTCCAAAAGCAGAAGATGCTCTTTTGGTAGGAACAGAAGAAGTACCTACACAGCCAGGTATCTACCGAAGTGTATTGGAAATTGCAGACGTGCATGGAAATGCTTCTTATGAAGAAGTAGTTGTTATCCTTGATACGACTGGAGCAAAAATCGAAGATACTCCAGATAAGACCATTACAGTAAGCAAAGATAAGCTTTCAGAAGAACCAGAAGTAGACAAGTCAGATTACATTATCAATGACAACGTGGATGGAAAAATTGCAGAAGAAAACATCAACTGCACGCTAGAACTTCGTGATGAAGAAAAGCATGAATGGCTCGTACATGTATCATACACAGACAGAGCAGGAAATGACAGTAATGCGACATTCTTAATTACAGTAAAAGAAGAGCAGAAGAAACAGAATATCACTACAAAACAGGAAAGTACACAGGACAGTGGTGCTTCCAAGCAGGAAGAAAGTGATAAACCAGTCAATAATCAGGATGTAAGTACTTGGGAGCCAACTGGGGATGAGAATGAGATAAGTCCATATATGCAGATGCTTATTGATGCTGGCTATGGGGTTGTAGTTGATTATGGTGATGGAACTTATGGAGTATTGACTCACAATGATGGAACAGTGGATGGAAAAACAGGTGGACAGATTTTGAGAGAATACCTTGCTGCCTTAGATTTGGAGGCAACACATATCTATGGTGGCGTTATTGATCAAGACGATGATTGGTATTCTTATACTGCTGAAAATGTAAGAGAGCTAATTACTCCAGATGAAGAAGAATTCTGGCACGATTAGTTCTATTTGACGATTGGATTTGATTGTGATAACTTAAGATACGAAAAGTACCCATGACGAGGTGTGGTAGCCTCCCGATTCTAAACAGAAGGGAGGTGGAGCTAATGAATACATATGAAGTAATAACATTAATGTTTCTCTTCGGAACGTTTCTACTAGCTTTGCTTACCTACATAGATAGGAATAATAAGCGTAAATAAAAATGCCTATCTCGTCGGCCAACGAGATAGGCGGTGTCGCATAAGACACAAATAAATCTTCTCAAGAGGCATCCACCTTAGGAGTGGGTGCTTTTCTATATATAAAATAACATAATACATAAGTTTTATCAACTAAAACTTAAAGATTCAGGCGTGCCGAAATTCGGTACGCCTTTTATGATACATAAAATAAGACGAAAGGAGAGATATAAGTGAAAAAGAAAAACAAAATCCTTGCATGGGGATTATGCTTTGCAATGATGATAGGGATGATACAGCCACTTGACAATGTAGAAACCTATCAGGCGGCCACGAGTTACACAAATGCGAAAGAGTTTTATGAAAGTACTCAGAGAAAAAATGTTTATTATCATGCAGAAATGGTAAATGGAACAATTTATTATGCCACGCAGGCAAAGCTGGCAGCTTCGAGTACGAATAAGAAGTATTATACTGTAGGCTTTGATATTACTTTATCGGGAAGTGGGCATTCGGTATCCTTTACGGTACAAAGAGAAGGGGGCTCCATGACGGAGGTGGACAGTCAGAAGGATGATACCTATGAGTATATTTTGTATTCGATTACAGATGATACCCTCTATGACCTGGCAACGGCGGCAAATGCCACGGAAGCTGCTTATGTGCTTGATACCTCAGTTATTGATGTAAAGATGAATGCCATTATGGTAACAAAAGAGGGAGATACACTCGGAGGAAGTATTACCGAGGATGGCTCTGGTGGCTTTACTCAGACAGGAACCATATATCGATTAAAGAATAGTGATGATTTGAAAGCCTTAAAAGATATCTTCACAGGGCATGAATTTAAAAATTATATAAACATAAAAGAAGAAATGGAGAACTACCAGCTTCAAATTCGCTACAACATTCTCGGTATCGACCTACCTGGGACAGCCTCCGCAGGAAATGGCTATTCCTTAAGTTCGTCGGGATACTTACAGAAGGATGGAAGCGCCGTTATCAGTAGTGGCCGTATCCTACAACAGATGACACTACTTGGAATAGACGGACTGGAATTATGCAAGGAAGGCTATCATCTTGTGGAAGGCAAGGAATGGATAAAAGCAGATGGCACTGTGTTTGCAAGTGGCTCCACTCACATGCCAAAGTCAATTGAACCAAGGGTAGGTACAAAGGATTATGGTCTAAATCTCTATGCCAACTGGAAACCAAACACCTATACCGTCAAATACGACAACAACGGTGGACTTGGAATGGTGCCAGACAGCTCTCATACCTACGATACACCAGGTGCACTTCGAAAGAACAACTGCTACAAGGAAGGGTATAGCCTTGTTCCAGGAGCAGAGTGGAATACCAAGCCGGATGGCTCAGGAGAAAGCTATGGTTCCGGAGACTATGTAAAGAACTTAAACTCAGAGAATGGTGGCGTTGTAATGCTTTATGCAAACTGGAAGGAAGCAACCTATGGCATAGAAACGAATAAGGACGGCGGAAGCGGAGGCACGGATATCTTTTATGAGCAGTACAAAGTAGACTGGTTTTCCGATGCGGAACTAAATAATCCGATTCGCAGTATTTTAAAGCCAAGTAAAGCGGGTTACAACTTTGCAGGGTATTATACCTACTACTTTGGCATGGGTGACCCGATTGTGGACGCAGCGGGTACGATTCTGAAAAATCCGGATTACTTTAACAGAAATTCCATCATATATGCAAAGTGGGAGCCAAAGACATTTTCCATCTTCTTTGACAGACAGGGAGGAAGCGGCGGATTGGATTCCGTTAAGGCAACCTTCGATGCGATGGTTCCGTTTGCGGGTAATTCCCCAACCAAAACAGGCCATTCCTTTATGGGCTATTTTACTGAAAAAAACGGAAAGGGCACCCGTTATTACAACGAGCATATGTCTGGAGAACAGTATTACCAGACGGATGGCAACCTGACACTGTTTGCCCACTGGCTCGACCAGACACCGCCGATTGTGACCATAAATGCTCCAATCGCATGGACAAACGGAAAGGATGCAAGTGGAAACGAAAAAGGTGTCCAGATATTTTGCAAGGCAAATGATGTCGGAAGCGGTCTGGACAAAATAGAGCTGTACTGTGGAAGCACATTGGTTGCTTCAAGAACGGGTTTAAGCAGTCGGGAAAAAGCATCTGTAGCAACGATTGATTATTACAATAAGACCGAAGGTGTGCTCCAGTTCCATGTGGTTGCCTATGATGTAGCAGGAAACTGGGCAGAAAGTTATGCAACAGTAAGGTATGACTCGACTGCACCCACAGGCGAGCTTACCGTGACAAATTACGATATGGGTAATTATGGCATCACGATTACTACCACAGACTACAAGATTCCATAGAAGGAGGAGACAGATGAAAAAAGAGAAACAAGCATGGATGAGCCTGTGTAAGATACTCCTGGTATGTTCGCTGTTTTGTGTCTTCCTTTTATATGGAAATACTGAGCGTGCCGAGGGGGCCTCATATACATCCAATTATTATGACGGAGTTGGGGCAGTAAATACCTGGGCGTATGACACAACGACAGGTACAGGAACTGGATTAAAAGGCGACTGGCCGGAAGGAGCATTGGCACAAGATAATGATAATGGATATAACTGTAATTATATGTACCGCCAGGGATGGAGCGACCCAGAGTCATGGGAGCTCTGCCAGAATGGTACTGGCACCTGGATTTCTTTTAAGGATCCAAGCGGAGACTGGTATTATCTGAAGAATGTTTGGATGCAGATTGGGGGCAACTGGTTTTTCTCAGATTATAACGGATATCTGGTAAAAGGGTGGGCATTTATTCCAAAGAATGCCTATCAAACAGAGTTGGGGCTGAATTGTGGATGGTTTTATTTTGATGAGAATGGTGTCATGCAACAGGGCTGGCAGAATATTGGGGGCAACTGGTACTACTTTTTCATAACTGATGCATCAGGAGCGGATCCACTTTATGAAGGAGGAGAATGTCTGTATGATACCACTGGTGTAGCTTCTTTAAATACAGTAGGAAACAGCACATATAGCAGAACCGTTAACCAGAGTGGCTATAATTACACAAAGACGGCAAGATATGTAACAGGTTTTAGTTTTCAGAAGAATATCTATGTTGAGGGAGACAATGGCTATTTTCTGGAAAGCGCTGAAACCATAAATGTAAGTTTGGGAGAAAATGATTCCTGTTCCAAATCAGTGACCGCTCCGACAAAGACAGGATATCATCTGAATACGACTCTTAGCTCTCCGGGAGCAGTTACCAATTCGTTGCAGCTGATAAACGATGATACCCTGTCCGGAGCACTCACGAAAACGGATATCAACTGGTACTATGACAGAAGCAGCTATATCCTTTATCTGAATGCAAACGGAGGAACACTCCCGACACAATTTGATAACGTAACTTTAAAATATTTAACAGGTTCCTATAATGATTTGTCCTGGAATATTCCAAGCAGGGCGGGCTACAGTTTCAATGGATGGTGGACAAGCACTTCTAGAGGAGTACAGGTTTATGGTCCTGACGGAAAAGTCAAAAATGAAGGAACATACTGGAGCGAAGGCAGGAGTGTTTATGCAAGGGAGCATACCCTTTATGCACAGTGGAATGCAAAAACCTATACAGTAAATTACAATGCAAATGGAGGTACTTTAACCTCTGGAAATGCAAAAGCAACCGTTACCTATGGAGGAGCCGTAAGCCTCGCACCAAAAGCGTCAAAAGACGGCATACTGTTTGCAGGGTGGGGATTAAGTCCTTCGGATAAGCAGCCTTTAAGCAGCCTGACGATGCCTGCAAGCGACATCACGCTGTATGCCCTGTATTCCCAGCCAGTTTCCGATATGAAGGAGGCAGTGCTTGTAGCGTGGAGTACGAGAAATCCATCGGTTTACAACAGCTTCCCGATGACTCTGACCTGGACCGATAACGGAAAGTTCACCTATTCTCTAAATGATATCAATCTAAGAAGCGGATTAACCTATGCCAATGATTCAGAGATTCAGGTCAGTATTATTTTATATGACAATGCCTTAAACCGACGGGTGTATGGTGCACCGAATCCACCGGACCCAAAACCGTTTCCACAGACGGTAGAACATTATCTCTGGAATATGGAAATCAATGACTGGAGCTTCTATACTTCGACTTCAGAACAGGCCTTTGAAAACAGTATCTATACACCAAAGTACTTAGACAAGGCAAAAATTCCAGCAGGGTATTATGCGCATTCGATTGATGCATCCTATAAAGTAACCGGACCTACGACAACAAGAGCTTACTATATGCCAACTCCATACAAACTGACCTTTGACAAAAATGCGGAAGATGCTATCTGTGATACAGAGTCAAAGACCGTGTACAAGGATTGGATTTATGGAGAGCTTCCAGTTCCGACAAGGGAGGGATATGAATTCCTTGGCTGGTATACAGATGCGAAAAAGGGAACGCTGATAGACAGCAATGACCGCTATCCATATGCAGGGGATTCAACCGTGTATGCACACTGGGAACCAGAGAAATTCCGGGTGGTATATGACTATCTCACCAATGGTGGCAATGCGGCGGATGTAAGCTATAAGGATGTAAGCTATAAAACTGCAGTTGATTTGACTATGAAAGCCTATAAAACAGACTGGGAATTCATTGGGTGGAATACAAATCCAAAAGCCACGACTGCCATGAGCAGTGCATCGAGCTGGCAGTGCGAAACCTGTGGAAAGGCACATACGATGTCTTCCATGCCTTCCCACGATATCGTTTTATATGCCATTTTTAAAAAGGATATCACCTTAACGATTATTGAACAGGCTGAAAGCGGACAGACCACTAGAACAAAGACACAGACGATTTACAACACGGATGTGGATACCGAATTTGCCATGACAGAAGAGCCTGTATGGAACGGATGGTGCTTCCTTGGCTGGACCGAGGGACAAATGGCCACAGATGATGTAATGGTTGGTGTAGGTACATCCTATATAACAGGCAAAAACAGCACACTTTATGGACTCTACACTTCCGATGTAACCATAAGCTATGATACCAATCGTTCTGCTATGGAGATAGATGCACAGACAAAAGAGCGTTATTATAACGCATCGGCTGATTTTGCTTATCCCGAATTTGTCATAGCAGATGGACCACAGTTGTCGCAGCATTCGTTTGTGAAATGGAATGTATCAGGCGGAAGTATCTTGGATACAGCAGGAAACAAAATAACTAGCTGTGTGCCAAAAGAAACGGTATTCGTCAAATCCGATATCGTTTTGACCGCACAGTGGGACCAGTATCCAGAAATAGAAGCCTATGACCGCTACTTTACATTAGAAGAAGCACAAAATGGTGAGATAACGGAAGAAGCACTACTGGAAAAAGTAAAGGGAACTGACCTTGAAGATGGAACACTGGTAAATGGTACAGATGTAGTTGTAAAAGATTGCGATGCATCTAAATTTACCGCATTGGATACAGACATAGAGGTAAAAATCACCTATCAGGCAACAGACAGCTTTGGAAATGATGTAACAAAAACGGTTACGGTTACGGTAACAGATACCTCTATGAAAAAGAGTACAAGAAAGAAATATGTACGATTTATTAGTAGTGAATTTTTTGAGGACACAAAAGGAAATTTAGTTGATGTTAGTGCTGGTGGGTTAGAGGAAAATTCGAAATGGAGAAAGGAAAGTGGACTCTATCAGTTGTTGAAAGATGTATTATCGAATAAAAAAACTAATGTAGAGGTTTGGAGTTTCTCGCAAGAAGAATTAAAGAAAATGAAAAAGGATTTATAAGTGCTTGGTTTTGTGATAATATAGTGACTATGATGAAGCAAAGGATTTTATTTTATGAATAAACAGGAACTAAAAGACGGGATTCGCGATGGTATGCCCATCTGTCTTGGATACATATCCGTTTCTATGGCATTCGGTCTGACTGCAGTAAAAGCGGGGATGCCAGTTTGGGCAGCAGTGCTTATTTCTTTTTCAAATCTAACCAGTGCGGGACAGTTTGCAGGAACCAATTTATTACTGGCACAGAGCTCATATATTGAGCTTATGATTACAACATTTATTATAAATATCAGATACTTTTTGATGTCGCTTTCTGTGTCACAAAAATTAGAGGAAAAGTTTGGTTTAAAGGAGCGCTTGATAGCTTCCTTTGGTGTTACCGATGAAGTTTTTGCGGTTTCTATGCAGCGAAGGACAGAGCTTACCTTTTCCTATATGTTTGGACTTATTATTACACCAATCCTCGGATGGACGGGAGGAACAATTATCGGTGCAGTAGCCACTTCGCTGTTACCAGAAGCATTGACGGATGCAATGGGAATCGCTTTGTATGGCATGTTTATTGCGATTATAGTTCCACCTGCACGAGAGCATAAAAGTGTGTTGATAGCAGTGATACTTGCGATTGCTGCAAGCTATGCGTTTACCTATATTCCGGCGCTGTCTGTGCTGTCAGGCGGATGGTCAGTTATTATTATAACAGTTGTAGTAAGTGCAATAGCAGCATGGCTTTTCCCAATTCCAGAGGAGAAAGAGAGAAAAAATGAGTAATTTATATATACTTGGAGGCATTGCAATCATGGCACTGATGACGTACCTTATTCGTGTGTCACCAATGGTAATCTTCCGTAAGAAAATAGAAAACAATCGAATAAAGTCCTTTTTATACTACATACCTTATACAGTATTAGCGGCAATGACATTCCCTGCAATTTTTTCAAGTACAGGCTCCCAGATAGGAGCATTTGCGGGCTGTGTCGTAGCGGTAGTATTAGCATATTTTAAGCGTGGGCTTTTAGTGGTAGCACTGGGTGCCGCAGGCACAGTGTTTATGGTTAGTATGTTAGGCTTTTGATAGAAGGAAAGTATGTGTTTTTTGTAGTAAACATATGAGAAATGGAGGCGTCCGTAAACGATGGAAAAGAATGCAAAAGACAAGTTAATTTGGGTAGACCTGTTTGACAATGAAATCGGATCAGGAGAGAAATTAGAAACTCATGTAAAGAATCAGCTTCATAGAGCATTTTCACTTTTTATTGTGCATGACGGAAAAATGCTTGTTCAGAAACGTGCACTTGAGAAATATCATTCAGGCGGATTATGGGCGAATGCCTGCTGTTCGCATCCGCGTTTGGGAGAATCTCTTGAAGAAGCAGTGCAAAAGCGAATGGAGGAAGAACTTGGAATACCACAGGGCAGCTGTCTACCAAAGGAACTCTTTGCATTCAATTATTTTAGTCAATACGAGGGCTTAAGTGAATACGAAATCGATCATGTTTTTTTAGTAGATTACACTGGCGAACTAAATGCAGACCCAGATGAAATCATGGAAATTCGCTGGATTTCGTTAGAGGATTTACAAATAGAAATGGAACAGCAACCACAGGCATTTTCCACATGGTTCTTAATTGCTGCGCCACGGGTATTACGATATATAGCAAGTTGTACATAAAGGGGGATTCTAAAGAATTCCCCTTTATGTGTTAAATGTGTTATTACCATTCATATATTTCTAGAGAGATATTTTGTATGGAGATTATAAATGCGTATACGCAAAAATGATGCGATTAGGGATCGGATAAAACTGTTTTTCATTTTGCTACTGGTTCTATTGGTACTGGCAAGCATTGCAAAGTTTGAAAAAACAATGACAACAAAGACAGCAACCATTGAGTACTTGCTAAAGACTGCACTTGAGCCAGTTGGCTCTACGATGTACGTATGGGGTGGCGGATGGGATGATACAGACAATGCGTCAGGAACCACGTCTACACAGATTGGACTTCGACCAGAGTGGAAGGAGTTTGCCAGTGTACAGAATGCAGACTATGATTATAAGAAACATCGATTCCAGAGAGAGAAAGGTTTAGATTGCTCTGGATATGTAGGCTGGGTTTTGTATAACACCTTTGAGAGCGAGGACGGGCAGCCGGGATATGTGACAACTTCGACGAAGCTTGCCGAGAGTTTGGCGGAAAGAGGATGGGGCACGCTGATTGCGGACCCTGAAGAATTTCTTCCAGGAGATATTGTCAGTATGGAAGGACATGTATGGATTTGTTTGGGAACTTGTGAAGATGGAAGTATACTTTTGGTTCATTCGAGTCCGCCAGGAGTATCTGTTTGTGGAACGGATTCTAAAGAAGAAAAAAGTATAGCCGTCATGCTGGCCGAGGAATACATGAAAATCTGTTATCCAGCTTGGCAGGAAAAATATCCGAGTCGGCAGGTTGGTAATAATTATATAGAGAATGTACAGGTGTTTCGTTGGAATGAAAATACGATGTCAGATGCAAAAGAATGGCAAAAGTTAAATGGAGAAAAAGTGCTGGAAAGAATATCAGGATTCAATGAATTTCCTTGACCGTACTGTAGGGAAAATGGTAGTATAAAATTGGCTAGGAATGGTCCAAGAGCAGAAGAGACCACGAGGAGTGGCTTTTACTAGTGAAGGAGGATATAGCAATGCAAAATAAAAAAGAAATTCAGGGATTGGTGCTGACGGCACTTTTTTCTGCAATTATCATTATCATGGCATTTACACCTCTCGGTTACATACCACTTGGTGTTATCAACGCCACGATAATTCAGATTCCTGTAATTATCGGTTCCCTTTTTTGCGGACCTAAACAAGGTGTGTTTTTAGGATTTTTATTCGGTTTCACCAGTTTTTTGAAAAATACGATTATGCCATCGACGTTATCGGCATTCGTGTTTTCGCCAGTACTGGCGGCTGGGATGTTTGGAGTAAAAGGAGTACTGTTTAGTACTTTTATATGCTTTGTACCACGCATTTTAGTTGGCGTATTACCATATTTCATTTACAAAGGAATGAAGAAATTATCAAAATGGAAGTCTGTAAATTTCGCTGTGGCAGGGGTCATTGGTGCATTTGTCAATACTTTTTTAGTTATGGGTTCCATTTATGTTTTATACAGGGATGCCTACGCAGCAGCACAAGGAATTGATCCGATGGCAGTGCTTGGTGTGATAGCTGGTATTATTGGTTTCAATGGTGTCATAGAAGCGATTCTTTCAGGCGTTATTGTTTCCGCGGTGGGAGTTGTGCTTAATAGAATTCGTCCCATAAGATAAAACCAATATTAGAAAATTAACCAAATAGATAAGTAAAGAATAGATACAAGAGTAGGAGGAGCATCATGTTAAAAGGAAAGACAGTCGTTCTTGGAGTAACGGGCAGTATTGCTGCATATAAAATTGCAAATTTAGCTAGTGCATTGGTAAAGCTTCATGCAGATGTACATGTGATTATGACACAAAACGCAACTAACTTTATTAATCCAATTACTTTTGAAACCTTGACAAACAATAAATGTCTTGTGGATACCTTTGACCGTAACTTCCAGTTTAATGTAGAGCATGTTTCATTAGCAAAAAGAGCGGATGTTTTTATGGTTGCACCAGCATCTGCAAATGTAATTGGAAAAATTGCAAATGGCATTGCAGACGATATGCTTACGACTACCATCATGGCATGTAAATGTAAGAAGTTTATCTCTCCTGCCATGAATACCAATATGTTTGAAAATCCTATCGTGCAGGATAATATAAAAAAATTAGAAAGCTATGGCTATGAAATTATAGACCCAGCATGTGGCTACCTCGCATGTGGAGATACTGGTGCAGGCAAGATGCCGGAACCAGAAACTTTGCTCTCCTATATTTTGCGAGAAATTGCATTGGAAAAGGACATGGTAGGTGCAAAGGTCCTTATTACAGCGGGACCTACACAAGAAGCGCTTGACCCAGTTCGTTTCATGACCAATCATTCGACTGGAAAAATGGGGTATGCCATTGCAGAAAACTGTATGCGCCGAGGGGCAGAGGTTACACTTGTGAGCGGACCGGTTTCTATTGCACCTCCTCCATTTGTGAAACTGGTACAGGTAAAATCAGCAGCGGACATGGCGGAAGCGGTGAAGGCCTGCCACAAGGAGCAGCAGATTATTATCAAAACAGCAGCAGTAGCAGATTATCGACCAGCACATATCGCGGATGAAAAGATAAAGAAGAAAGAAGGCGACAATCTCCTAGAGCTAGAACGAACAGAGGATATCCTTGCATATTTAGGGGCAAACCGCTTGCCAGGACAGTTTATCTGTGGATTTTCTATGGAAACAGAAAATATGTTGGACAATTCCCGTGCGAAATTAGAGCGTAAAAATGTTGACATGATTGTAGCGAATAATCTAAAGGTTGCAGGTGCAGGTTTCGGCATAGATACCAATGTTGTAACCTTTATCACGAAAGATGAGAGTATAGAGCACGAACTTATGTCAAAGTCCGATGTAGCAGGTGCTATCGTAGATTTTATTCTTACAAAGATGATAATGCCAATCGCAAAAGAATTATAAAATAGAAAGATGAGTTTATTATGAGCATACTTAATGTAGAACACCTTACCCACGGTTTTGGTGACAGAGCAATTTTTGATGATGTATCCTTCCGTCTTTTAAAAGGAGAGCACATTGGTTTGGTAGGTGCAAATGGCGAGGGAAAATCGACTTTCATGAATATCGTAACTGGTAAGCTTATGCCAGACGAAGGAAAAGTAGAATGGTCCAAAAATGTCCGTGTCGGATACTTAGACCAAACCGCTTCCTTGGAAAAGGGAATGACAATTGAGAGCGTCTTAAAATCCGCTTTCGCGTGGTTGTTTGAAATGGAAGAACGCATGAACCAGATTTGTGACAAGCTTGGGGAAGCAAGTCCTGAAGAGATGGAAAGCATGATGGAAGAGCTTGGAACAATTCAGGATATGCTGGATAGTCATGACTTTTATATCATCGATGCAAAGGTAGAAGAAGTAGCCAGAGCACTTGGTTTGTTGGATTTAGGTCTCGACCACGATGTAACAGACCTTAGTGGTGGACAGCGTATGAAGGTGCTTTTGGCGAAGCTTTTATTAGAAAAACCAGATATCCTTCTTTTGGACGAGCCAACGAACTATTTAGACGAAGAACATATCACATGGTTGAAGCGTTATTTACAGGAATATGAGAATGCTTTTATTCTTATTTCACATGATATTCCATTTTTAAATGAAGTAATCAACATCATTTACCACATGGAAAATCAGCACCTTGACAGATATGTAGGTGACTATTATAAATTCCAGGAAGTTTATGAGGTTAAGAAATCGCAGCTTGAGGCGGCTTATCGTAAACAACAGCAGGAAATCAATGAACTTAAAGATTTTGTGGCACGAAATAAAGCACGTGTGGCTACTCGTAATATGGCGATGTCTCGTCAGAAGAAGCTTGACAAGATGGATGTCATTGAGCTGGCAGCAGAGCGTCCAAAACCAGAGTTCAATTTCCGTGTAGGTCGTACCTCGGGCAAGATTTTATTCGAGACAAAAGATTTGATAATCGGCTATGATGAGCCTTTATCCAAGCCACTCAATATTTCCATGGAGAGAGGTGAAAAGATAGCTCTCGTGGGTGCAAATGGTATTGGAAAAACAACCCTGCTTCGTAGCATTTTGGGCTTAAACAAGCCAGTAAGTGGGGAAGTAGAGCTTGGTGACAATTTGGAAATCGGTTATTTTGAACAGGAAATCAAAGACGAAAATTCTAACACCTGTATTCAGGAAATCTGGGACGAGTTCCCATCTTTTACGCAGTATGAAGTTCGTTCTGCGTTGGCAAAATGTGGACTTACGACCAAGCATATTGAAAGTCAGGTGCGTGTGCTAAGTGGTGGCGAGCAGGCAAAGGTACGTCTCTGCAAGCTGATAAACCGCGATACGAATATCCTGCTGCTTGACGAGCCGACGAACCATTTGGATGTAGATGCAAAGGATGAATTAAAACGAGCACTAAAAGAATACAAGGGTAGTATTCTACTTATCTGTCATGAGCCTGAATTCTATGGTGATATCGTAGATAAGGTTTGGGATTGTTCGCAATGGACAACAAAGGTGTTATAAAATTTTCGAGGTGTTATTTTGAGTGAAAAGAAAGAAAATACAGGAATAAATATTAGCGTAAAATCCTTCATTACTGCAATTGTAGTCATCTTTGCACTGATGGTGCTGACTTATGGTCTTACATTTGTTATACCTGGGGGTGGCATTCCATTTTGGAAATGGGCGTTATCACCAATTTTAGTGCTTGGAGCAGAAGGAAATGTTTCACTTATTGCGGTTATCGTATTTTTACTAGTGATTGGCGGAGTATTCAATTGTTTAGATAAATGTGGACTCATGCAGTATATGCTAGATACGATTACAGATAAGTTTGGAAAAGATAAATATAAATTGTTGGCATTTGTAACATTGTTTTTTATGGCGATGGGCTCAATGATTGGTTCCTTTGAAGAAGCGGTTCCTATGGTGCCGATTGTTGTAGCATTAGCAGTTCGCCTTGGCTGGAATCCGCTTGTAGGTCTTGGAATGAGCATTCTTGCAATTGGTTGTGGTTTTTCCGCAGGGGTGTGTAATCCATTCACGGTAGGTGTGGCACAGGAGCTAGCAGGTCTTCCAATGTTTTCTGGTGTGTGGTTCCGTTTAATTGCTTTTGTGCTGGTATATGCATTGCTGTTAACATTTCTATATTTCTATGCAAAGAAAATAGAGAAAAACGTGGATGACAATAGTTTTAAAAATAATTTCAAATATGATGCAAAAATGACAAAAGGTTTAAAACTTTTTGCTAGTATTATGTGTGGTGGTATTTTATTGGTGCTTAGTTCTGTGGTGCTGACCTTTTTACAGGACATCACCATGATTATTGTAGCGATTACCTTCCTTATCGCAGGTGTTGTGTCGGTTGTAGCAACTGGACGAGGCGGCAATATACCAAAGACCTTTTTTAATGGTGTTGGTAGCGTATTTGCAGCAGTGTTTATGATACTGATGGCAAATTCTATCAAGTACACTATGATTGAAGGCAATATCCTTAATCCTATTTTACAAGGAATGGTAGACACTGCAGCTACTTTGCCAGGATGGTCAGTTATTTTATTCATCTACTTAATCGTATTGGTATTAAACTTTTTCATTGCATCGGGTTCAGCGAAAGCCTTCTTGCTTATGCCGCTAATTATTCCGATTGCGGAAACGTTTGGAATTTCTGCACAATTGTGTATTGCGGCCTTTGCATTTGGTGATGGCTTCTCTAACGTGCTTTATCCTACTAATCCAGTCTTATTAATTAGTCTAGGTCTTGCAGATGTAGACTATGGGACCTGGTTTAAATGGAGTTGGAAATTCCAATTATTCAATCTGCTCCTTACAAGTGCATTGCTTTTAGTTGGACTTACAATAGGGTATTAATACAAAAGGCTGTCGCAAATAAATTGCGACAGCCTTTTCTAGTCTGAGGTGACTAGTATGGGAATGAGAATGATGTGTTTGCAACGGTTATCATTGTGATTAGAAGTGCGTTAACAAAACCTGCTAACCATATATTTCCCGTAAGCTTCTGTAATTTAATATTCAGATACCCTGCTATTCCTAGAATTGGTACGATTGGAATAATCAAAATCGGAATCAAAGCTCCAATTGCTACAAGCATACCTGGCAAACCACCAAAGATAGTCATCTTGGTGAAAATTACAGGCACGTAGGTTGCAAGAAGAAATACCGTTGGTGCAAGAATATTAAATCCGATTGTCACTAAAATTTGTTTTGTTTCTGACCAATCTTCAAAGCTGTTTCTGCTACAACTTAAACTATTGATTAAATAGAACACCAAGAAGAATGGCAGGTATTTCAAAGCTACAATTATCTTTGAAAAATCAAATACTCTAATATCCAGTGTCCAGATTCTAAAGTCTGTCATAAACACATAGTCTGCGATAAACACAAGCATGAAGGTAGCAGCTACAACTGCAAGTGCAAGTAACAAGGTGCGTCGACGAGTTCCTTTTGGTACGACTATACCGAATTCTTCGCCTCGTCCTTTTAGCTTTCCGTTTCCAATACGCAGCATCCATCTACCTATGAGTGCACAGCCTAAAGTCCAGAATGCAATTCCCCCAGTTGTATCCTGTGGCAAAAATGGATTCAGTAAGCCTACATAACCAATCAAAAGCAACGGTAAAATTAAAATTGCACAAATCACACCGTTCAAAATATTGATGCGTATATATTTATTCTTTGCTTTTTTGTCCTCAAAAGCAGGAACTACAATATGCTTCTCAGCTTTTAATGAAGCAAAGAAAGGGAGCTCCAACATTAGAGCTGCTAAAGGAACAATTGCGCCAAAGAAACCAATTAAACCAATTAGATTAAAAGCTTCCTTTATCCACCAGGTCTGGTTGTTTGCTGGCATAGGATTTGGTGCGCCAAGAGTTTCTTCAAAGAAATCTATCACATGTCCAACTGTTGCTGGCGAGAAATGGTTCAAAGCATGAAATTCTGCCGGGTTGTAAAGGGCAAGCATATAACCATTATCTTCATTGGTGTAGAACTTACCTTCGTCTGCGGCGGCATCTAATGCAATTCCTGTCTGAACTGCTACTAGATTTTTGGTATTTTCACTTGTCAAAAGTTCATATCCATAATTATCAGACATTCCTGTATAAAATTCATCAAACTGTCCTGCTACAATACCTAAATCACACAGGTAGCCGCCAGCACCGGTAGTATCCTCTGATTTTGATAATGCTAGAGGATAATTTCCAACAATAAGGCAGGCAGCCACTTTATTAAGGGCTTTTGCTTCCTCAATAGTAGCTCCATTTGCAAGCGCCTTTCTTTCTAGTCCACTATAATATGCGGCAGTTGCATTCGAATAACCACCGCCCATAGAGTGTCCTGTTACACCAATTCTTGTGGTATCCACAAAATCTAAGGTGTAAAGATATTCAACAGCATCCACCATCCCTGCTGTGCTATGTTGAACGTCACTACCTACACTGTCTTGAAGCACACCAGAATTGCCATGATTATAGGCGTCCTGTGCAAAAACAACATACCCTCTACGTGCAAGTTCCACATAATTCAAATCCTGCATTTCTCGATTATTCAAATAACCATGACTGGTAACAATAGCAGGTGCAGGATTCTCCGCAGTTGCACTTCCTGGAACAAAGAGATATCCTGTATACTCCCCTGCACTAGTGCGGATTACTACATCCGTAATTTCTACGTTGCCAAAATCTGACTGAATCAGTGAAGCACCAAACGCACCCACGAGGCATAGCACTAATGCAATTGAAAGAAGTTTCCCCCAATTCTTCTTCATATAAAATCCCTCCTTTATCATTTGTGTAATATACGACTTGTATAGTTTTATTTTACTCCACATCACCCCATTTGTCATTGTATACAACCTAATTTTCGCCAGATTTTTGTCATTGAAATTTTATTCAAAACAAAGTAACATATACTTATATTACACAAGAAGAGATTGTGAGGATATTTTATGACTAACTTTGAAAAGAACATGCTTCTAACAAAAAAGAATTTATACATAATTATTGGAAGTGTTTGTGTGGTGATTGTACTTGGAATACTACTGTTTTTCCTGTTTTCATCAAAACCTACTGGCTCAACTGCCCATGGTACAGATGATACTGAAACTGAAAGTAGGCTTTCACCAGAGGAACTCTTGGCTATCCAACGTGCTGAGATGCTTGCAAACGCAGACCATCTCGCACTGACCTATGATTACGATGGAGCAGTTGCTTTGATTCAAAACTGGGAAGGATATACAGATGATGAAGAGCTCACAGCAAAAATTGCTGGCTACGAAGCTCAAAAAGCAGCTTGTGTACGTGTAGACCTTTCACAGGTAACTCATATTTTCTACCATTCCTTAGTTGTGGACCCAGAACGCTGCTTCAATGTAAATGATTTTCAGGGACGCGGAAACTATGAATGGATGACCACCATTAGTGAGTTTAACAAAATCACACAGGAAATGTACGATCGAGGATATGTAATTGTAAGTATTCATGATTTGTATCGTTATGAAACAGATGAAAACGGTAACCGAATTATGGTAGAAAATGACATCTACCTTCCAGAAGGAAAAAAGGCTTTCGTTCTTTCTTTTGATGATTTAAGCTACTATCATAGCTATGACAATTATGGTTACGCAGCAAAGCTTGTTCTAGATGAAAATGGAAAAGTTATCAACGAATATATTGATGCTGAAGGTAATGTTCTCTACGGTGCGTACGACTATGTTCCACTCTTGGATGCTTTTATTGAGGAGCATCCAGATGCGTCCTATCATGGAGCTAAAGGTACTGTCGCATTAACCGGATATAATGGAATTTTAGGGTATCGTACCGATGAAAGCTATTCTCTCGACAATGTTGACAACACGGACATAGATTTGAATAAACGTCAGTGGTTAAAATCACATCCTGACTTCAACTTAGAAGAAGAACGTGCTGCTGCAAAAGCAATTGCAGATGCTATGAAGGCGAATGGATGGACATTTGCAAGTCATACTTGGGGACATTTGAAGGTCGGTGACAAGCCTCTAGAAAACTTAAAAGCAGACACTGAGAAATGGAAACGAAATATTGCTCCACTCGTTGGTGACACCAATGTCATTGTTTTTGCTCATGGTCAAGATTTAGGCAAATGGGGTGACTATGATTTGTCTGATGCAAAAGTGCAATACTTCATGTCTGAAGGCTATGATGTATTTTGTAACGTAGATGGTACATCGCAGTATCTTGTGCATTTTGGACCAAACTACTTACGTCAGGGACGTCGCAACTTAGACGGTATTCGATTCTACTACAACCTTTCGGGGCAGCAGAACAATCTGTCAGATCTCTTTGATGTAAACGAAATCATCGACCCTGCACGACCTGCTTATGAAGAGTTCTTAAATTAATCTTGTATATGAAAATGACTCTGGAATCGCATTTTCCAGAGTCATTCTTATATGTTTTTATGTCATTATGCGTAGCTATCAAAGGCTACGGGTTCTGGTGTAGGTTCGGTTTTTCGACGATTCTCTAATACTTCATCCAGCTCACCTTTTATATCCAGATAAAATAAGGAGAGAGTCTGCATTTCATAAGGTTGCACCCACAAGAGTCCGATTCCAAGAGAAAGAAATCCCAGGAGGTATATACCCCAAAAGCTGAGGTGTAAGTATAGATAACGTTTTTTGTGGTTTTTTACCAGCTTTAAGGTTGCATGTATTGCCTCCTTGACAGAGGGGGTTTCATTATCAATCAGTACGAAATAGGTTAGTCCGAAAGTGACTGTAACAAATGCTGTTAGTGCGATGCCCAAAAGACCAAGTATAAGAGCTAACAGGTACAGGCTTGCTTCGTCATAAAAATAGAGGATAGCCACGGCTCCTAATATTGGCAACAATGCCCCTATCTCAATTATGAAAAGGATTGCTTCTGCGATAATCAATCGATTCGCGTCATGCTTTAGGGGGTAGAATAATTCGCTTAAATGCAACTCGCCTGTACGTGCAACACGAAGATGCAGACAGAGCTGTCCGACGGTCAGTACCACAGATGCCACTGCAATGAGGATAACTGCAATATAGTATATAAGATTGGTTGTGGAAAATGGCACTTCATTTCGCATCACCGAAAACGGTGTTTCAATCAGCGATACAATGAGTGTGCAAAAAACATAAGCTCGTATCAGCTCCAAATAATTTCCTTGGAGATTTCCACGAGCAATGCGTTTTAGTTCTTTTACTTTTCGATTCATAGTACTCCTAAGCTTCCATATCTAGATTGATACCACGAAGAAAACCACCTTGTAAATTCTTTAAATTCTTCTGATAAGGATTTTCCTCGTTGGAATATTTTATAGTTGTTCTTGTAGTGCCGCCAGATACATAGACCTTTCCACATTCTGGGCAGCAAGAGGTGTGAATCTGCACAGTTGCAGAGATTACTTTGCCGTTATCCCGTTCTGCTTTGTCATAAGCATTGGAAACATGCTCTTGTTCGTGTCCGCGTACTGCGGATGCAGCTGCTTCGGGTGAAATATTGGTAGCAGATTTAAAGGACACATTTTCGTCGGAACCATCTTGGTATTTACGGTTTTGACAGGTCTGACATTCATAGCTAGGGTCAGTCTTAGCAACTTTTTTGCTATCGACTGCCATATCCGCATTGGTACTGCCAGAGGCTTCTACCGGTGAGCCATTTTCTGCTTTCGAAATGGCACCTGCATTTGCAGCTACAGCAACTCCATTGGCGTATGGATTTACATATGAAATTGGGGTATATCCACCGATTGCACCTACGTTCATCATGCGTCCTCCTTTTCTTTATTTTACCTCTTTTTTGAGGAAAAGAAAACTATCATTGAAACAATTCGCCGAATTCTTCTTCGAAATCAATGCCCATCATCTCGCTACCTTCACGAAGGATACCTTCGATGCTTCCATATTCCTCTAAGAGAAAGAGGAAGGTAGCGACAAACAACACTGTCGATAAAACGATTCCTGCTATTCCTATTACAATGCTCCATTTTGCTTTTGAACTAAACTTCATCTGTGCCCCTCTGGAAAGAAGTGCAAACAGGATTGCAAGTCCAGCAAACATGTATGCAGTATAAATTACGGTACAGCTAAACAAGCTTGCAATAGAAAAACCAAAGGAAAATAACTCGAAGTAGTTCGGTTTTGCTCGCATTTGAAATTGATTTGGCACCCCTGCACCAGAAGGTGTGCTATATGGGTTAAAATTCTGATCCATCTTGTAGTCCTTTAAATAACAGTATTTCTTGAAATCATTGTACCACTTCGTTTATAATAGAGAAAGTGAAATTTTGGAAAAAAACCACTTTTCACAAAGTAATGGAAAAACGAGAGGTACTACATGGATATTATTGCAAAACTTGCAGAAGAACTACAAATAAAAAAAGGACAGGCAGAAGCGGCGGTAAAGCTGATTGATGAAGGAAACACGATTCCCTTTATTGCACGTTACCGTAAGGAAGCAACTGGTGCACTGAGCGATGAAATTCTTCGTAACTTATTTGATCGCCTAACCTATCTTCGTAACCTTGAGGATAAAAAACAGACTGTCCTTGCCAGCATCGAGGAACAAGGCAAGCTGACAGAAGAATTAAAGGCCCAGATTCTTGCCGCAGAAACACAGGTAGCAGTGGATGACCTGTATCGTCCTTACAGACCAAAGCGTCGTACCCGTGCGATTATTGCAAAAGAAAAAGGCTTAGAACCATTAGCAAATATTATTATGCTTCAGATGTTAAAGACTCCACTTGCAGATGAAGCAGCAAATTATATCAATGAAGAAAAAGAAGTGCTTACTGCAGAAGCGGCAATTGCTGGTGCAAAGGATATCATTGCTGAAATGATTTCAGACGACGCAGATTATCGTACGAAGATTCGAGACATCACTATGAAAAAGGGGCGTCTGATTTCTACTGCAAAGGATAAGGAAGCCGAAACCGTATACGAGATGTACTATGAATTTGATGAAGCTCTTGCAAAGGTAGCGGGGCATAGAACCCTCGCAATTAATCGTGGAGAAAATGAAAAGATTCTGACGGTTAAAATTGAAGCGCCAGTGGAAGATATCATTGCCTATCTTGAGAAAAAGATTATTGTTCACGATAATACCGAATGTGCAGCTACGATTAAAGAGGCAATAGCAGATGCCTATGATCGTTTGATTGCGCCATCAATTGAACGTGAAATCAGAAATGATTTAACCGAAAAAGCAGAAGATGGAGCCATCAAAGTGTTTGGTAAAAACTTAGAGCAGCTTCTTATGCAACCACCTATCGCAGGACAGGTAGTGCTTGGTTGGGACCCAGCCTTTCGTACCGGTTGTAAGCTGGCAGTTGTAGATCCAACGGGTAAGGTATTAGATACTACGGTTATCTACCCAACTGCTCCTCAAAATAAGGTCGAAGAAGCAAAAGCGGTATTAAAGAAATTGATTTCGAAATACAAGATTACTTTGATTTCTCTAGGCAACGGAACCGCGTCCCGTGAATCAGAGCAGGTGATTGTATCTCTTTTAAAAGAAATACCAGTGCAGGTGCAGTATATTATCGTAAACGAAGCGGGAGCTTCTGTTTACTCTGCAAGCAAATTGGCAACGGAAGAATTCCCAAATTTCGATGTGGGACAGCGTAGTGCAACATCTATGGCACGTCGTTTGCAGGACCCACTCGCAGAATTAGTTAAGATTGATCCAAAGTCTATTGGTGTCGGTCAGTATCAGCATGACATGAATCAGAAGAAACTTTCCGAAGCCTTGGGCGGAGTTGTAGAAGATTGTGTAAACAAAGTTGGTGTAGATTTAAATACAGCGTCTGCTTCACTTTTGGAATACATCTCAGGCATCTCAAAAGTGATTGCGAAAAATATCGTAACCTATCGTGAAGAAAATGGTGCATTTAAATCCAGAGCAGAGCTTTTAAAGGTAGCAAAGCTTGGGCCAAAAGCCTACGAACAGTGTGCCGGATTTATGCGTATCACAGGCGGAAAGAATCCGCTTGATGGTACTGGAGTACATCCAGAAAGCTATGATGCAACCAAGGAACTTCTTGCAAAACTCGGTTACACTTTGGAAGACGTAGCTAATAGAAGTGTAGCAGGCATTTCAAAGAAAGTAAGTGACTACAAAAAGCTTGCTACGGAGTTAGAGATTGGAGAACTTACATTACAAGATATTGTAAAGGAATTAGAAAAACCAGCTCGTGATCCACGTGAAGATATGCCAAAGCCAATTCTTCGTAGCGATGTGCTTGAGATGAAAGATCTTACTCCGGGTATGGTGCTTAAAGGAACTGTCCGTAACGTTATTGATTTTGGTGCCTTTGTAGATATCGGTGTTCATCAGGATGGACTCGTTCATATTTCTCAGATTTGTGATCGTTACATCAAACATCCGCTCGAAGCGGTAAGTGTTGGCGATATCGTCGAAGTAAAGGTTATGAGTGTGGATTTGAAGAAACAGAGAATTCAGTTGACGATGCGAGGAATTTAGCATACAATAGCATAGTAAATTAAATATAAGTTCTTCGGGGCGGGGCGAAATTCCCCACCGGCAGTAAAGTCTGCGAACCTTGTGCGTTGCACTAGGCCGATCTGGTGAAATTCCAGAACCGACAGTATAGTCTGGATGAGAGAGGAAAATGTTATGGATTTGTGTGCCCTGAGTATAATTATACTTGGGGCATTTTAAATTCTTAAATTTTCCACTTTGAAGAAAAAGGAGGAAAAATGAACGATTTATTTAAACAGGCAGCAGAAAATATTGGATTTGTACTAGTGTTCGCATTAGTTATTGTGGGAATCTTTTTATTGGCTTATGTGGCAGAACTTCTTATTCAGAAGAAGCATGGAGTGAAAGAGAAAATTTTTACTACTAGAAAAATTGCGATGATAGGCATGTTTTCTGCGGTTGCAGGAATTTTGATGTTATTCGAGTTTCCATTACCTATGATTGCACCACCATTTTATGAGTTGGATTTTAGTGAACTACCAGTGTTGATTTGTGGATTTGCGTTTGGTCCAGTGGCGGGTGTTGTGACAGAGTTTTTGAAAGTAATGATTAAACTGTTTCTCAAATCTACGAGCACTGCCTTCGTAGGAGATTTAGCAAACTTTGCAGTAGGCTGTACAATGATTCTTCCAGCGACAGTTATCTATCATTTGAAGAAAAGCAAAAAGATGGCAGTTGTTGCATGTATAGCAGGAACGATTTGTATGGCTATATTTGGAACAGCATTTAATGCTATTTATTTAATCCCAGCATTTTCAAAATTATATGGAATTCCATTGGAAGGAATTATTGCAATGGGAAGTGCAATTAATGCTTCAATTAATGATATTGTTACATTTGTTATTATTTGTGTGGGGCCACTTAATATTATAAAAGGAACTATGATTTCTATTATTACGCTTATGGTTTACAAACATTTGTCCCCAATTTTAAAGGGAAAGAAATAGTTTAGAAAAGCTTTATAGAAAGACGTGCGTAGCGTCTTTCTTTTTTTGTGAACAAATGATATAATATTTTAAATTGGAAATCTATGTGAATTCCAAGAAAATATGTTTTGGAGAAAAGAAATGAAAGTAGCTTTAGATATTAAAATTACTGCAAAAGATTTATTCTTATTTAATGTAAAGCAGGCATACAAGGGTATGCAGGGAGCTTTGTCGATTATATTACCAGCTTTGATTTTTGCATATGCTGTAACAACCTATGGACAGGTGAGCATAGGATCGACGTTGGTTTATGTAGGCTTAGGAATCGTGTTCTTGGTGTATGTTCCTGTTTCCTTATGGCTTCGTTCTAAAAAGATTGTGATGGACCCAAATAATGCACTATCAAAGGTTCTGCATTATGAGTTTACAGAAGAAGCCATTCGCGTTTCGGTAGAAGAAGAGAGCGTTGAATTTAAATGGGAAAATATTTATCAGATGAAAACTTCGGGTGATTTGCTTTTGATTTATACCAATCGTATCAATGCCTATATCTTGCCACTCGCACAAGTTGGGGATAAATATGAAACACTTTCTGAATTAGCACATAGCAAATTGGAAAAATATCGTATCAAAATGAAATAATAGGAGTTTGTTTATTTATGGAACAGATTATAGAAAGTTTCTCACCAGAAGATACCTTAGAACTGGGTAGAAAAATGGGGAGAGAAGCGCGTCCAGGAGAAGTATATACCTTAATCGGAGACCTTGGGGTAGGAAAAACAGTATTTACGCAGGGTATTGCGGATGGTTTAGAAATTGATGAGTCCATTTGCAGTCCTACCTTTACAATTGTACAGGTGTACGAGGAAGGTCGCATGCCATTTTATCATTTTGATGTGTATCGCATTGGTGACATTGAGGAAATGGACGAAATCGGTTATGAAGATTATTTTTATGGTGAGGGCCTCTGCATGATTGAGTGGGCGAATTTGATAGAAGAAATTCTTCCACCAAAGTACAAGGAAATCACAATCGAAAAAGATTTGGAAAAAGGATTCGATTATCGAAGGATTACTATCAAAGAAATTGGATAGTATTCGAATTCAAGAGAAAGGTTGGCTAAGTCATGAAGATATTAGCGATTGAAAGCTCTGGCCTAGTTGCCAGTGTCGCAGTTACAGAAAATAACACCCTTGTGGGTGAATATACTATGAACCATAAAAAAACACATTCGCAGACGCTTTTGCCAATGCTCGAGGAATTACAGAAAATGATAGAGCTGGATTTGAATAGCGTTGACGCAATTGCAGTTTCTCAAGGGCCAGGTTCTTTTACCGGTCTTCGTATAGGCTCTGCTACAGCAAAGGGGCTGGGACTTGCACTGGACAAGCCAATTATTCCAGTTCCAACAGTAGATGCCTTGGCATTTAATCTGTGGGGAACAGACAAGCTGGTGTGTCCGCTTATGGATGCCCGCAGACAGCAGGCATACACTGGTTTGTATACCTTTGAAAATGGAAAGCTTCACACCCTTGTGCCACAGTGTGCCGTAGATATTAGCGAAGTGGTAGCAGAGGTGAACAAGCAGGATAGGGAAGTGATTTTCCTTGGAGATGGAGTGCCTGTGTTTGCGGAGTATTTGGCAGAATACGTTACGGTTCCATATAGCTTTGCACCAGCCACCTGTCATATTCAAAGAGCTACCAGCGTGGCAGCACTTGGAGAAGTGCTTTATGCTAAGGGTGTGGTAGAGTCGGCTCGAGAACACAAGCCGGAATACCTGCGGCTTTCGCAGGCAGAACGCGAACGTGCAGAAAAAGAAAGAGATTTCAAGATATGTTAATTCGTAGAATGATGATAGAAGATATACCAGTAGTTGTGGAAATCGAAAACCGGTGTTTTTCTTTGCCGTGGAGCGAGAAAAGCTTCGAGGATTCACTTTCTAGAGAGGACACGATTTTTCTCGTGTGTGAAGAAGATGCTTGTATCACAGGCTACATCGGTATGTATCTTAGTTTCGATGAAGCAAGCATTACGAACGTAGCAGTATCTCCAAATTTTCGAAAAAGAGGTTATGGGGAACTACTTGTGACAGAAGCAAAAGCAGCCGCAAAGATTGCTGGGGCAGAATATATTTTACTGGAAGTGAGAGCTTCCAATGAACCAGCCGTTTCCTTATACAAGAAACTCGGATTTGAGAAATTGGGGATTCGAAAGAAATTTTACGAGCATCCAGTTGAGGATGCAATAATTATGAAAGTTGGAATTTAGATGTTAGATGTATGTCTTTTAGGAACAGCAGGCATGATGCCTCTGCCATATCGCTGGCTTACTTCCATGATGCTTCGTTATAATGGAAGTAGTCTTTTGGTGGACTGTGGTGAGGGCACCCAGATAGCCATCAAGGAAGCTGGATTGAGCTTTAATCCCATTGATGTATTGTGCGTGACACATTTTCATGCAGACCATATCAGTGGCTTGCCAGGCCTTTTGCTTACCATGGGGAATGCCGACCGCACGGAACCACTTACTATTATTGGGCCAAAAGGCTTAGAACGCGTGGTAAATGCCATGCGAACGATTGCACCAGAGCTTCCATTTGAAATTCAATGTAAGGAAATGACAGAAGCAGATGAGTATTTTGAAATAAATGGATATCATATTCACGCTTTCAGGGTAAGACATAATGTGCCTTGTTATGGTTACTCTTTTGAAATTAAGCGAGCTGGCAAGTTTGATGTCGAGCGTGCCAAAGCGAATGCTATTCCAATGAGACTTTGGAATCCATTGCAAAAGGGAGAAAATGTGGAGTATGAAGGGACTACTTTCACCCCAGATATGGTATTGGGGGCAGCACGAAAAGGGCTAAAGGTTACTTACTGTACCGATAGTCGACCAACAGAGTCAATTATTGCAGCAGCCCAGGGTTCAGATCTTTTTATTTGTGAAGGCATGTATGCAGAAAAAGAAAAGCTTGCAAAGGCGAAGCAGTATAAGCATATGACCTTTTATGAGGCTGCCGAGATGGCACAGAAGGCACAGGTAGAGGAAATGTGGCTGACCCATTTTTCGCCATCTCTTGTTAGAGCAGAAGACTATATGCCAGCTGTGCGCAAGATTTTTTCTAATGCACATCTTGGTAAGGATGGTAAAACCAAAGAACTCTTATTCAAGGAGGACTAAATTATGAAAAATGCAAAATTTATTATCATTGGAATTGCATGTATCTGTTTGATTTGTGCAGGCTTTTATTTCTTTTCTCAGGACAATAAGGAAGTAGAAAAGGATTTAACGGAAATTGAAAAGGTCATCGTAAAAGATTTGGATAGTAACTATCCAAAGACTCCACGTGAGGTAGTCAAATTCTATAATAGAATTGTAAAGTGCTATTATGGTGATGAACCAACAGAGGAGCAGTTGGGTAAATTGGTGGATCAGATGAGAATCCTCTTGGATGAGGATTTGCTTTTGGTGAATCCAAGAGATGAGTATTACAATTCCGTTGTAACAGATATTGCACAGTATAAGGAAGAAAAGAAGTCCGTGGTTAGCACCGATGTATGTGATAGCAATGATGTTGTCTATATTACGGATGATAAGGACGGAGCAACCCAAAAGGATGAACTGGCTTATGTAAACGCATCATATTTTGTGAATGTAGATGGACAGTTTGGATACACTTATCAGCAGTTCGTGCTTCGACAGGATGAGAATGGATGCTGGAAGATTTTGACATTTTATGAAGTAGAGGGAGAAGAGTCTGATGACAAGTAATCAGAACTTAGAAAAAGAAATAAAAATATTGGCGATTGAAAGCTCCTGCGATGAAACAGCGGCGGCTGTGGTGGTAAATGGCAGAGACGTGCGATCAAATGTGATATCATCGCAGATTGATTTGCATACGCTTTATGGTGGAGTTGTGCCAGAGATTGCCTCAAGAAAACATATTGAGAAAATCAATCAGGTAATTGAGGAAGCATTGACAAAGGCCCAGATGACACTTGATGACATTGATGCGATTGCCGTAACTTATGGCCCGGGATTAGTAGGTGCTCTTTTGGTAGGTGTGGCAGAAGCAAAGGCAATTAGTTTTGCACGAAATATTCCTTTGATTGGTGTGCATCATATTGAGGGACATATTAGTGCCAATTATATTGAAAATAAAGAATTAGAACCACCATTTTTGTGTCTGGTGGTATCCGGTGGACATACGCATCTTGTACGTGTTGCGGATTACGGACAGTATGAGATTCTTGGCAAGACACGTGATGATGCAGCAGGTGAGGCCTTCGACAAGGTTGCGCGTGCAATCGGTTTGGGATATCCAGGTGGACCAAAGATAGAAAAAGTATCGCATGAAGGCAATCCAGAAGCAATTGCTTTTCCAAGAGCAAAGGTAGCAGATGGTGTATATGACTTTAGCTTTAGTGGTTTGAAATCAGCAGTGCTGAATTATTTGAACGGTGCAAAAATGAAAGGTGAAGAAATTAATCCGGCAGACGTAGCGGCATCTTTCCAGAAATCCGTTACCGATGTGTTGGTGGAACATGCAATGCACGCAATTGACGAATATCAAATGGATAAATTTGCCATTGCAGGTGGAGTGGCTTCCAATGGAACGCTTCGCAAAGCGATGGAAGAAGCCTGCGCCAAGAAGGGTGTGAAATTTTACCATCCATCACCAATTCTTTGTACCGACAATGCAGCTATGATAGGTGCAGCAGGCTATTACGATTATTTGGCTGGCAAACGTGCGGGAATGGATTTAAATGCCGTGCCGAATTTAAAGCTTGGGGAATAAAATAGTTGTGTATATAAGGAAGGTTTGATAAATATTATGAGTAAGTATGCAGCAATCGTTTTATCGGCTGGTGTAGGCAGTCGCATGAAAAGTGACATTCCAAAACAATATATGGACTTAGCTGGAAAACCAGTCATTTATTACAGTCTCAAAGCGTTCGAGGATGCAGGATTTTCTTCTATAATATTAGTATGTGGAAAAGATGACGTGGAATACTGCCAGCAAGAAATTGTGAGAAAGCATGGATTGAACAAGGTGACTGCGGTAGTTCCAGGTGGAAAAGAACGTTACCATTCTGTGTTCGAGGGGCTGCGTGCAGTCCATGAAGCAGACTATGTATTTATCCACGATGGTGCACGTCCAATGCTTACGCAGGAAATTATTGAACGTTTAAAAGAGGCTGTGGAAAAAGAAGAAGCTGCGGTTGCTGGTATGCCAGTAAAAGACACCATTAAAATCGTAGACGAGGAAAGCTATGTTGCAGACACACCAGAGCGCCAGTATGTATGGCAGGTGCAGACGCCACAGTGCTTTTCTTATCCTATTATATATGATGCCTACAAAAGCATTATGCAGGACGAAGAAGAAGGCTGGACGCTTCCAAAGATTACAGATGATGCGATGGTCTTAGAGTATGCCACTGACCATGAAGTAAAAATGGTGGAGGCAGATTATCGTAACATTAAAATCACAACTCCAGAGGATTTGATTATTGCAGAAGCGTTTTTGAAAATGTAGGGTGCAAAGTGGTAAAAAGTGCATTTGAAAAATTTTTAAAAAATTTGAAATATGCTGTTGACAATAGACAGGTTTAATGGTAGTATAAGTTCTGCGCTGAATTGAAGCGCTTCATATTGTACGGAGAGGTATCGAAGTGGTCATAACGAGGCGGTCTTGAAAACCGTTTGTCCGCAAGGGCACGTGGGTTCGAATCCCACCCTCTCCGTTATTTTTTTGCCCAAAATTAACGGAGCAAGAAAATAACGTTTTCTTGATAAAGATTCACGTTGTGAATCTTATCTTTTTCTAAGGGGAAAATAAAATAACGTATGTGTCAGGGGACTGACACAACACAATTCGGAGAAGTACCCAAGCTGGCCGAAGGGACACCCCTGGAAAGGGTGCAGGTCGTTAATAGCGGCGCGAGGGTTCAAATCCCTCCTTCTCCGCTGCTTGAAAAATATTTTTAAAAAAAGTTGTAAAAAGTTGTTGACAACGAAAATACAACGTGATATATTTATCAAGCTGACCGCGAAAAACGGTTGCGAACATTGATAACTAAACAGTGAAAACCTTGAAAGATTCAAAGAGAATTATTCAAGTCTAGATGAAAAATCTAGCGAACGTTTTAATCGAGAGATTAAAACCCTTTAAACAGTAAATTCAGATTTT
>X42_Goitered_Gazelle__coassemble_20_pt1 | contig 67461 bp, 56 predicted proteins | sample X42_Goitered_Gazelle__metabat2_low_PE_005 | metagenome-assembled genome bin X42_Goitered_Gazelle
TGCGTCATTTTTGTTGTCCTGCTTTTCTCTTTATCTCTGAGCTAAATCGTTATCTCTATTATAATCGTAAACCACTTCCCCATCAATCATGGTGTACAAAGTCTTTGTAAACACCTCCATCGGATTTCCAGAAAAGATGGCAATATCTGCATGCTTTCCCTTTTGCAAACTTCCCACCTTATCTGCCACTCCGCAAATCCGTGCAGCATTTATGGTAATCGCCTTTAGTCCCGCCTCCATTGGAAGCCCCTGCTTAACCGCCAATCCTGCACATAATGGAAGATACTGTATCATGCTTACGGGATGGTCTGTTGTGATTGAAAACAGAATCTGATTTTCCTCTAAAACCTTATTCGTTTTAAAATTCATATTCTTAACCTCCAGCTTGGAACGGGAAGTCAGGTCCGGACCTACGATAACTGGGAAGCCAGACTCCTTGACCTGCTCTGCTATCAGATGACTCTCAGTTCCGTGATCCAAGGTCATCTGCAAATCAAATTCCTTCGCAATACGAATCGCAGTCAAAATATCATCCGCGCGATGTGCATGTGCTTTTAATGGTATTTCTTTATTTAACACTGGAATCCAAGGCTCCATTTCAAAATCCACTTCTTCTAATACATCATTTTCTTTTTTTTGTTTATATTGACCTGCTTCGAATAACGTCTTTCGAAGCAGTGCAGCGACTGCCATACGGGTAGCGGGATATTCGTCCTTGTCTCCATAGCAGGTCTTCGGATTTTCACCAAATGCTACTTTCATAGCTGCTGGATCTTTGACCACCATTTCATCAATACATCTACCATGCGTTTTCATAAAAAGAAATTGTCCACCCACGACATTTGCACTCCCCGGTCCCACCATAACTCCAGTTATCCCTGCTTCTAGGGCATCGTGAAAAGCCGCGTCCATGGGATTGACTGCGTCGATGGCACGAAGTGCTGGTGTGACCGGCTTTGTTCCTTCATTGCAATCATCACCAATAATCCCTATCTTTTCCTCGGAAATACCAATATGACAATGGGACTCGATGATGCCCGGTAGTACCCATGCCCCTGCCACATCTAGAACATCTTCCTTCTTTCCTATTGGACGTAGCTGCGACATTTCTCCTACTTCTTCGATATATTTACCGCGAGTTCTAACATATCCATTTTCATACACAATCACATTTTTTCCATTGCCTTTATTCCCCTCTTTCGAGGTTTTATTTTCTATTTCACTCTCTTCCATTGTAAAAATTCTTCCATTTATAATCAGCATACTTTCCTCTGCCTTTCCGAAACTTCTATCTATTATTTCTCCAAAGACGGAAGAATATTCCATTGTATTTTCCCACATACTATAAAGGATTTTTCTTGTGTAGATTTTCTATCTATGGTATTGTGATGAACGAAAATTTTTTACAGGAGGCAAGAACTAATGAAAAAGATCAAACACATGAGCCTTTCGACCAAAATCTTTCTTGCACTGATTGCAGGCGCGGTCTTTGGGCTTCTTATTAATTTCTTCTTACCGACAGGAGTGTTAAAGGATACTATCCTAATTGATGGTATTTTGTATATTGTAGGGAATGGCTTCATCCGCCTCATGCAGATGCTCGTTATTCCTTTGGTTATTTGCAGTCTCATCTGCGGAACGATGTCCATTGGGGACACCAAGACACTTGGACAGGTGGGCGTGAAAACCCTAGTATTCTATACCGTTACAACTGCTTTAGCTATCACCATTGCACTCGCATTGGGCATGCTGGTTCGACCAGGTTCCGGACTAAACATGACCACCGTGGAAATGTCAGACGTTACCGTATCGGAACCAGTTAGTTTTGTGGACACCTTACTAAATATCATTCCGAAAAACATTATCGCTTCTATGGCAAATGGTGATATGTTACCAATTATTGTATTCTCTGTTTTTGTGGGAATAATGCTTGCAAAGTTAGGAGATAAAACTGCAACCGTTTCTAAGTTTTTTGCAGAATTTAATGATGTGATGATGGAAATGACAATTACCGTAATGAAAGCTGCACCGATTGGTGTGTTCTGTATGATTTCTCGCACAATCGCGACGATTGGCTTTGATGCATTTTTACCTATGTTAAAATACATGGGCTGTGTTATCTTTGCACTAGCACTCCAGTGTTTCGGTGTATATCAGATTATATTGTTTGTGTTTACCCGATTAAATCCACTTACGTTTATCAAAAAGTTCTTCCCAGTTATGGAATTTGCATTTTCTACGTCGTCATCCAACGCGACCATTCCTTTGTCTATTGAAACCTTAAAGGATGAGCTTGGTGTATCCAGCAAGATTTCTTCCTTTACGGTTCCACTTGGTGCAACCATCAACATGGATGGTACAGCTATCATGCAAGGGGTTGCAGTCGTATTTATCGCCGATGCCTACGGCATAGAATTAACTGGTGGAATGTTAGCAACGGTAATCGCTACTGCCACATTAGCATCCATCGGCACTGCCGGTGTACCTGGAGTTGGTCTTATCACCCTTGCCATGGTATTAACCTCTGTCGGACTTCCAACCGAAGGAATCGCTCTTATCATGGGTATCGACCGAATTATTGATATGCTTCGTACCGCAGTAAATGTAACTGGTGATGCAGTATGTACTACCATCGTGGCAAATCAGGCTGATATGCTGGATAAGGAACTATTTTTATCAAAGGAAAGTGTGGAAGAATAATTTTTATTAGTAAACAAAAAAGTCTAAGAGTTTCTCGCATTATGCGATATATCTCTTAGACTTTTTATGTTTTCATTTTCTTATTTTGTAAATGACTTGAAGTACTCGCATTGTGCATCATTACACATCTTTCCCGTCTCATTTCTCATATCTAAATGAAATACGTGTCCCAATTTATCAAATTCGCTTCCATACATCTTGTAAACATACGGCACACCATATTCATCCAGCTTCTTAGTAAATGTATCTGGTTGTGCACGAAGAAAATCCCCGTTTGCAGTCATAATATAGCATGGTGGGAACTTCTCGTTTATATAGGTAACAGGATTTGCTAACAGCATATGTTTTGCCATATTTTTCCTTGGCATAACATCTTTCATCAGCTTCATCGTCGAAGCTGCTACACCAGATTTTGCAGCCTCTATATCTAGTACTGCACAGTTTAAGGCAATTGCCCTTGGTATAACCTTCTCTGTGGAAACGAAATCGAATTTCGCCGCAAATTCTGGATTTGCCTGCATTGCACAATAAAGTGACAGAATGTGTCCTCCCGCAGAATCACCCACCGCAAATATATTTTCTCTATCCATACCATAGAGAGGAGCATTCTTTCTCGTCCAATCGAAAGCCAAAACTGCATCCTCTAAGTGACAGGGAAATTTATTCTCTGGAGATAATCGATAAGTATAATTCACCACAACAAAACCTCTTTGGGCGAGGCTTACACAATAGTGACTGTATAGTTCCTTGTCTCCATATACCCATCCACCTCCATGTACACTCACAATAACTGGAAGCTTAGGTGCAGCACCTATTGGACGATATATATCCAGTACATTTTCTTTATACGGGCCATAAGATATATTTACAGTTCGAATCACATCCTCTGGATACACCAAACCTGCATCTCTCTTTTTGTCGTTGTTTTTGCTCATCGCGCGCATTATCATGCTCATCACTGACATAATAGAAGCACTCCTTTTTTTCCTTTGTAGTTTCTCTATGATTTTATCATATCAAAGTCAGTAGTGCTATTCGATTTTGCATTTTTCACCTATCAATTCTGTATCTATTCGAGATGATTTAGATATTTCTCTTTCGTAGCTAATCCCCCACGAATGTGCCTCTCGGCCTTATTGACATCCAGTACCTTTCGCACTTCATTTGCTAGATTTGGATTGACCTGTGTCAGTCGTTCTGCACAGTCCTTATGTACGGTACTCTTTGAGATACCAAATTGTTTTGCTGCCTGCCTTACGGTAGCGTTGTTCTCGATTATGTAAGTAGCCACTTCTACAGCTCTGTCTTCAATATATTTTTTCATGAGAAAACCCCTGCAATACGTTTTTTAACATTCTATGCAGGGGTTGGGCGATTTATGTTTATTTCCATCAATCCAATTCTCTTTCACAATCTCGTATATCTTCTTCCTCATCGCGCAAAAATAATACCATAAATTTTAGAGGTGAAATATATGCAAAACCATTTAAAAAATCAAACAAGTCCTTATTTGCTTCAGCACGCTGGCAATCCTGTCGACTGGTATCCATGGTGTGAGGAAGCTTTTACAAAAGCAAAAGCAGAAGACAAACCTGTGTTTTTGAGTATTGGTTACAGCACTTGTCATTGGTGTCATGTTATGGCTCATGAGAGCTTCGAAGATGAGAAGATTGCTTCCCTATTGAATGAAAATTTCATATCCATAAAAGTAGACAAGGAGGAGCGTCCGGATATCGACAGTATCTATATGTCCGTGTGTCAGGCTCTCACCGGAAACGGCGGCTGGCCGACAACGATTTTTATGACGCCCGAGCAAAAACCTTTTTTCGCGGGCACTTATTTTCCTCCACACGCACGCTGGGGCAGTATCGGATTTCAGGAGTTGCTAGAAACGATTTCTGAAAAGTGGAAATACGAACGAAAAGCTCTGCTCGAATCTGCGAATCAAATTCTTGACTTTCTAAAGAAAGACAATTCCTTTTCCACGAAAAAAGAACAGACTTCTGAGCAGATATTAGAAACTGCGGTGCGTATTTACAAGCAGACATTTGATGAGGTAAACGGTGGCTTTGGACAAGCACCAAAATTTCCTTCTCCTCACAATCTGCTATTTCTTATGCATTATTATGAAAAAACGCAGCATACACCTGCAATGGAAATGGTGGACAAAACCCTCCTACAAATGTATCGCGGTGGTATTTTTGACCATATCGGTGGCGGATTTAGCCGATACTCCACGGATAATTATTTCCTGGCCCCTCATTTTGAGAAAATGCTCTATGACAATGCATTATTAATCATGGCCTATGTCAAAGCATATGAGCTTTCACAGAACGAGTTATATCTCGATATACCAGAGCGAACCGCTACCTATATCTTAAAAGAGATGACTGCCCCTATGGGTGGATTCTACAGTGCACAAGACGCAGATAGTGAGGGGGTAGAAGGAAAATACTATCTGTTTGAACCATCCGAAATCCGAAAGGTGTTGGGCGGTGAAGACGGAGCAAAGTTTTGTATAGATTTTGATATCACAGAACAGGGAAATTTTGAGGGAAAGAACATTCCGAATCTTCTAAAAAATAAACACATTCCAAATAAGTCTCAAACTCTTTTTCCAAAACTCTATGCATATCGAAAAGAGCGTTATCATCTACACCTGGATGACAAGATTTTGACCTCCTGGAATGGACTAATGATAGCTGCTATGTGTCATCTGTATCGTGCAACGAAAAACACAAACTATTTAGGTATCGCAAAACAGGCACAGACATTTATCGAGAAGCATTTATGTGAAGGTGACTCACTTTTTGTGAGCTGGCGTGACGGACGACACAGTGGAAAAGGATTTCTCGATGATTATGCAAATGAAATATTTGCCCTATTATCCTTATACGAAGTCACCTTAGAAAGCTCGTATCTTTCTCGTGCAAAAGGTCTTTGTGACAAATGTTTATCACTTTTCTATGATGAATCGTCCTCTGGTTTCTTCCTAAATGGTGGCGAGAACGAGAAGTTAATTATGCGTCCAAAAGAAACTTATGATGGTGCCATGCCGAGTGGAAATTCCATGATGGCGTACAATTTATTAAGATTAAGTTTTTATTTTGAAAATGATAATTACGACCTTTTAGCAGAAGAACAATTGCAGTTTATGACAGCTGAGGCCGCTCGATATCCTGCTGGATATGCGATGTTTCTAGTCGCTCTACTCGACTATGTAGAGCCACCCGAAAAAATAACCATTGTTCCAAAAGATAAAACCGAGCGTACAGAACTCATACACCAGCTTCCACCACATGCTGTTGTAAAAATACTAGAAGAACCAACCACCGAATATCCTTTAAAGAATAACCAAACCACATACTATGTCTGTAAAGGACACAGCTGTCAACCTGCGACAAATGACCTCCCATTTTAACTAAAAAAGAGCTACCACAAATATTTCTTGTGGTAGCTCTTCTATCATTTACTGGATTCCGGTTACCTTGTAGCCAGCATCTACTACAATCTGTGTTAATGCTTCGTCTGAAATTTCAGCTGCAAGTGTTACAACAGCTGTACCCGTTTCATGACTAACGACTGCACTTGCAATTGCATCATTTGCTTCCAGTGCTTCTTGTACTCTACCGCTACAATGTGGACACATCATACCTTCGATTGTTAATGTTTTTTCCATGATTTTTTCCTCTTTTCTATTTTTATTATCTTCGCAGGTTTCTTCCTGTTCTATCACATTTTTTATCTTCTTGTCTTTGTCTGCGCGATACACCTGAAACAAATTCAGTCGTAATGCATTCGTTACCACACAAAAGCTAGACAAACTCATTGCTGCCGCGCCAAACATCGGATTTAATTCCCATCCAAAGACCGGTATCCACAGTCCTGCTGCCAAAGGAATTCCGATGGCATTGTAGAAAAATGCCCAGAACAGATTTTGGTGGATATTGGTAAGTGTCGCTCGCGAGAGTCGAATCGCTGCTGCCACATCGGTCAATCTGCTCTTCATCAAAACTACATCTGCCGCATCAATGGCTACATCTGTGCCTGCTCCAATGGCAATACCAATATCTGCTCTAGTAAGGGCTGGTGCGTCGTTGATACCGTCACCTACCATCGCTACTTTTCCTTTTTCTTTTAAGCCACGGATAACGGCTTCTTTTCCTTCTGGAAGTACGCCTGCAATAACCTCATCTACGCCTGCCTGCTCGCCGATTGCCTTGGCAGTCATTTCATTATCCCCAGTCAACATTACCACATGGATGCCCATATTTTTTAGCTGACGGATAGCCTCTGGACTGTCTTCTTTGATAGTGTCTGCTACCGCGATAATACCGAGGGGCTGCATACCCAAGGCAAAAAACAGCGGTGTCTTTCCTTCGGAGGCATACCTTTCTGCAATGGCTTTTGTTGCGTCGTCTAGCACTGGTCCCATATCCACATCTGGTGTGGAACCATTCATACTCTTTAACCTGCTTTCAACGAATTTTCGATTACCTCCATACAGCGTCATTTCACCGACTTTTGCCTGAAGTCCATTGCCTGGCAAAATCGTAAAATCCTTTACCTTTTTTGCAAATACTTTTTCTTCTTTTGCCTTTTCTACAATCGCATGTGCAAGCGGATGCTCACTCTTGCATTCTAAAGAATAGGCGAAAGATAACAATTCCTTTTCGTCTAAATCACCGATTGGATAGATGTCTGTTACCTGTGGTTTTCCACTGGTGATAGTTCCTGTTTTATCTAAAGCGATAATCTGTGTCTTTCCTGCTTCTTCCAAAGACACAGCCGTCTTGAAAAGCACCCCGTGCTTTGCTCCCATTCCACTGCCGACCATAATCGCCACTGGAGTTGCAAGTCCGAGTGCACATGGGCAACTGATTACCAGTACTGAAATAGCTCTTGCGATTGCAAATCCAAAGGTCTCACCTGCCAGTATCCAAATGACAAATGTGATGATAGCAATCGTGATTACGACCGGTACAAAAACGCCAGATACTTTATCTGCGATTTTTGCAATTGGTGCCTTGGTTGCTGCCGCATCGGAAACCATTTGAATGATTTGACTAAGGGTCGTATCTTCTCCAACTCGTGTCGCCTTACACCTTAAGAATCCTGACTGATTTACCGTAGCTGCACTCACCTTATGTCCTGGCTCTTTATCTACCGGAAGGCTCTCTCCTGTAAGTGCCGCTTCATTTACTGCTCCACTTCCTTCTAAAACAAATCCATCCACAGGAATATTCTCTCCTGGACGAACGACGAATTCATCTCCAATTTGCACTTCCTCGATAGGTACTGTTACTTCTTCCCCATCTCTTAAAATCGTTGCTGTTTTTGGTGCAAGCTCCATCAGGCTTTTCAGGGCATCTGTTGTCTTTCCTTTTGAGCGTGCCTCTAACATTTTACCCACTGTAATCAATGTTAAAATCATAGCCGCAGACTCAAAATAAAACTCATGCATATATTCGTGTGCCAAAGTCATGTCGCCCTTTGTCACAGCCTCCGACATGGCAAATAATGCATAGGTACTATACACAAAAGATGCTCCTGACCCCATTGCTACAAGGGTATCCATATTTGGTGCCTTGTGCATAAGACTCTTAAATCCACTGATAAAGAATTTCTGATTAATCACCATAATAATGGCAGATAAAATCAACTGTAATAATCCCTGTGCAAGCATATTATGTTCGAAAAATTCTGGCACTGGCCAGCCCCACATCATATGGCCCATGGAGAAGTACATAAGCACTAATAAAAATCCTAGGGATGTGAATAATCGTTTTTTCAATTTTGGAGTTTCGTGATCTTCTAATGCTTCGCGAGCAGCGGAGTAATCGATGTAGTTACTTTGACCCGCCGCCGTTTCGCTTGTAGCAGCTCCACCTCTAACATGTCGCTCTGCTTTGTTTCCACCCTTGACAGTGGCTCCATAGCCAGCATCCTCTACTGCCTTTATAATTTCACTTTCTGCTACGTCGCCTTCCACTCCCATGGAATTGGTAAGTAAACTTACGGAGCAGGAGGTCACTCCTGGCACCGCACCTACTGCTTTTTCCACACGAGCACTGCAAGCGGCACAGCTCATACCAGTTACATTGTATTGCTTCATTTTCTATTCCTCTTTTCTGTTTATCATAACAGTAATATACTTTATTATTTCATGAGTTTCTGTAATGTAGTCACCAACTCATCAACGGTCTCTTCTTTTCCATCTTTGATATCCTGAGCAACACAAGTCTTAATATGGTTTGCAAGCAATACCTTGTTAAAGCTATTCAGTGCAGACGTTACAGCTGAAACCTGTGCCAAAATATCCGTACAATAGCAGTCATTTTCTACCATACCCTTGATGCCACGAATCTGACCTTCAATGCGGGAAAGTCGATTTAACAACTCCTTGTATTCCTTTTCGGAGCGTTCCTTGTGCTTGGAACAGTGTAGGCATTTATTTTCATCCATTGTTTTGTCCTCTTTGCCATAAAATTTATATATACATATTATACCCCCTGGGGGTATGTGTCAATTATTTAAATTTTTCTTGCATAACTCCACATAGTTGCATATAATAAAAGTAGGGTTAGTAGGAAATGTAGGGTTTTAAGAAAGGAGAGCTTACTATGGATATGATTGTTGATATGGCAAAAGTAATGTCCAAAGGACAAATTACGATACCAAAAGAAATTCGAGATAAGCTTGGCGTCGACACTGGTGATAAAGTAATGATTATTTGGGATGGTAAACGGGTTTCTATGATGAATCCTGCTATCTATGCAATGGAAATGTTACAAAATGGATTGGAAGGAGAAGCCGAAAAAATCGGTCTAACTACAGAAGAAGACATTATTGCCTTTTGTAAGGAAATTCGTAAAGAAGTTGGAGAAAGAAAACGAAATGCGAATTCTGATTGATACAAATATACTGTTCTCTGCGGCGCTCTATCCCCATAGTGCGCCACACCGAGCATTTGAGCAGGCAGTGTCTCTACCTAATGTAGGGATTGTCAGTTACCAATCCCTTGAAGAATTAACTATCGTCTTTCACAAAAAATTTCCTAACAAAATTGCATTACTCGAACATTTTTTAGTGACATACCTATGTGGTGTTGAACTCATAGCTGTTTCATACGAATGTATAAACCTAGAGTCAAAAATAAGAGACTTTGACGATCGAACCATTTACCGAGCTGCTGTAAAAGCAAACGCTGACATTATTCTAACTGGTGATAAAGACCTTTTAGAATCCGGTATTACTTCGCCGCAGATGATGACTGCACGCGAATTCTTAGAATTAAATGATTGTAAATAACACTCATTTATCATTCCCGCTTCGGGAACATCTTCCATAAAACTAATTATAATAGCTTTATAAAAACCGCAAGGTATTACACTTATACTACATACTTCCTACAATTAATATATACCCCCTAAGTCTACATTTCTGTAGATAAATAATATGCCTCGGTTTCATCTGTAAACCGAGGCATATATATTATTCAAAGAAATTTCGTTTATTAAATCCAGCAGTCATAAATCTCCATGCTGCTTTTCCATTGGTAAGCCATTCAATCTTAGCATTATTCTTTTCATTCTTCATCATTCCTGCTACCAGGAATTCTGCAACAACATCTGGATAATCGCCTAAGATGTTGTAAACCTTTTTGGTCTTTTCTGGAAGCTCGATTGCTTCCTTATCACCAAGGGCTTTGACCGTAAAGTCTGTAATCATGATACCAGGGCTGATAAGACCTACTAAAACACCTGTACCGCGTTCTTCACTTTCCTGCGCAAGAGCCTGTGTGAAATGTGTCACTGCACGTTTTGATGTGCCGTAAAGGTTAAGACCAAGCATCTTTGCATCATTGCTACCATAACCTTCTACGTTGTAGATAGCACCTTTGCCCTGCTCCATCATGTGAAGCATTGCAACCTTAGAACCCATAATTGCACCACGAAGGTCGATATTTAATACTGCATCGATTTCATTTTCTTCTAATTCCCAAATTGCACGCATTGGCTGATTTACACCAGCGTTGTTAATCCAAATGTCAACCGTACCACAAGCATCTGCGGCAACCTTCCAAAGTTTTTCTAAATCCTCTGTCTTAGCAATATTTCCAGCACATGTAAATACTTTTCCATCGCCAGGCATAGCAGAAAGTTCTGTCTGTGCATCTGCAAGACGCTGCTCGTTGATATCATTGAGCACTACATTATAATGATTTTTGTGGAACACCTTTGCCATCTCAAAACCGAGACCACGTCCACTTCCTGTAATAACAACTGATTTCATAGGCTTTCCTCCTAATGTTTTATGAACATGTTCATTTTATCCCATTTATAAATAGGAAGTCAACACTATCCTGTTAAAAAATAAACAACCTCCCGATGAAACGGGAGGTCCACTCTTATTGATAACTATTATATAATTTTTCAAATGCCTTAAAGCTTCTCTTTATCATGTCTTCATCTACACAATAAGAGATTCTCACAAATCCCGGACAGCCAAATCCATCACCTGCCACAATAAGTAAATCTTCTGCTTTTGCTCTTTCACAAAAAGCATTTGCATCTTCTTCTAAGGCTTTTACAAACATATAAAAAGCTCCCTGTGGCTTGAAACATTCATAACCGATTTTTGTCAAACCATCATATAGAAGGTCACGATTCTTTTTGTAGAGTTCAATATCACCTGTCTGTCCCTGACACAAGGTAATGACTTTTTGCATCATACTTGGTGCACATACATAGCCAAGAGAACGTCCCGCTCCTGCAACTGCTGCATAAAGTGCTTGTGCTTGATATGCTTCCTGTGGCACTAAAATATATCCGATACGTTCGCCTGGTAAAGATAAAGACTTACTGTAAGAATAACATACTAATGTATTGGCATAGTATTTTGTAACAAATGGAACCTCTACTCCATCGTATGCAATTTCACGATATGGTTCATCTGCGATAATAAAAATTGGATGACCGTATTCATCGGATTTTTTGCGAAGCAAATCAGACAACTTCTCGATTGTCTCACAAGAATATACTGCGCCAGATGGATTGTTTGGCGAGTTAATAATAATGCCCTTTGTGTTGGCATTAACCATTTTTTCTAATTCTACAAAATCTATCTGGAAGTTTTGGGTATCCGCTGGAACAACCTTTAAGGAAGCTCCTTTTGCTTCCACAAACACCTTATACTCCGGGAAGTATGGCGCAATCGCAATAAACTCATCTTCCTGTGATGTCGTAAGTGCATGAAACGCAATCGACAAAGATGCTGCCGCACCCATGGTAATATAAAAATCATTTGCATCAAAATGTGTTCCATGTGTTTTGTTTAAAAACTCTGCAATTGCAGCCCTAGTTTCCATATCCCCCTGTGCCGATGTGTAACCATGTAGCTTGATGCAATCCAGCTCCTCTGTCAAACGACGAATCGTTTCGTCTACACAATCCGGTGCTGGAACGGTAGGGTTTCCTAGAGAAAAATCATAGACGTTTTCCTCTCCGACAATTGCTGCTCTTTGTTTTCCATATTCAAATAATTCGCGGATAGCCGAACGCTTGCTTCCTAATTCATAAGCCTGCTTGTTGTAAATCATAGTAACCTCCAAAGATTGGTGTACATGGTACATATATTGCATGTACCATAGTCCAAATAAAAGATAAATTTATGGTAACACTGTTGTATTTTAAAATCAACTTTCTCTTTTTAGAAGACATATAAAACATATTTTTTTCACAATTGCATGATAATTTTATTTTTATAAGCCATAACTATTCACATACAATGTGAAAATAAAATTTCAGGCAGAAACAGATTCTAAACTAGGAGGAACTCTATGAAATATAAGAAAATATTACCTTTACTCCTTGCAGGTACTTTGATTTTCACAGGCTGTGGAAACAGTAGCACTTCAGAAGGAAATAATTCAAGCAAAGATACAGATAGCAATTCCCTCGCTGGAACTGCCGCAGAAGTGGACTTTAGTCAAACAGACGAGGATATGTTTACAGATCGCGATTTGGATACCGCGTATAAATTTGAGACCGTTTCTATCCAATTAAATGGCTCTAGTGCTAGTTGTGATTCTGATACCACATCTGTAAAAATTGATGGCTCTACCATCACCATTTCCGACGAAGGTACCTATATTTTTTCTGGAACCTTGGAAAATGGAATGATTATCGTAAACGCTGAGGATACCGACAAACCTCAACTAGTCTTCGATGGTGTCGCAATTACCAGTACGACATCTGCTCCACTTTATATTTTAGAAGCAGATAAGGTATTTGTTACATTGACCGAAGACTCTGCGAACACCCTCTCCAACGGTGGAACCTTTACTGCCATTGATGAAAACAATATCGATGGTGTTATCTACTCGAAACAGGATTTGACTTTCAACGGTAATGGTACTCTAACAGTAGAATCTCCTACAGGACACGGTATTGTGGCAAAAGATGATTTAGTTTTCACCAGTGGAACGTATTCGATTACATCTTCTGGACACGGAATCGATGCAAACGACAGTTTACGAGTAAAAGACGCAGTTCTTACAATTGCCGCAGGTAAAGATGGAGTTCATGTAGAAAACTCCGACAATGACGAAAAAGGATTTATCTATATTTCTAGCGGCACCTTTGATATTGATGCAGAAGGCGATGGTTTAAGTGCTGGTGCATACTTACAAATTGAAGGGGGCACCTTTGACATCTTAGCCGGTGGTGGCTATGAAAATGGGACCAAATCTTCTTCCGACAACTGGGGCAACTTCGGTGGGGGAATGGGCATGCCTGGTGGAGGAATGGGTGGCCCTGGTAGCAGTCGCCGAGGCGGTACGAATTCGGACACTTCTACACCAAACGCATCATCCGATGATACAAGTAGTGGAACCTCAGGAATTTCAAATTCTATAGACAGCACCTCTATGGATGAAAGCACTAGCATGAAAGGCATCAAATCTGCTAACCATATGTTAATTAACGACGGAACCTTTATCATCGATTCCGCAGATGATTCTATTCACTCAAATGTTTCCGTCTACATCAATGGCGGCACTTACACGCTTGCAAGTGGTGATGATGCTATACATGGTGAAGATGAATTAGTCATCACCGATGGTAAAATTGATATTACACAAAGCTACGAAGGCTTAGAAGCCCTAGACATTACCTTTGTAGGTGGATCTGTTTCTATTCAATCCACTGATGACGGAATCAATGCGGCCGGTGGAACTGACTCAAGCGGAACCACTGGTGGTCGTGATGGTATGTATGGTGGAATGGGAGGTGGCATGTCTGCAAACTCTGACGGAAGCATCTCTATTACCGGTGGAAGCATTTTTATGTACGCACACGGAGACGGTCTAGACGCCAACGGATATATCGAAATCACAGGTGGTACCATTACGGTCACAGGCCCAACTCAGGGGGACACCGCTATTCTTGATTACGATACCACAGCCACTATTACTGGTGGAACTTTCATTGGTGTTGGTTCTACCATGATGGCCCAGACCTTTAGCGATGGTTCACAAGGCACTATGGCAGTGCAAGCTTCTGGCAATAGCGGAACTAATATCTGCATCAAAGACACAAACGAGAATGAAATCATCTCCTACACACCAGAGACAGCTTTTCAATGTATCATTATCAGCACCCCTGATCTTGTAAAGGGAGACTCCTACACAATATATGTAGGCGAACAATCTGGAACATTTGAAGCACAATAACAAAAAGACCTCAGTTGAGGTCTTTTTTTACGTGTTCAAAATCTTGTTGTAACATGTTCGCAGACATGCGAAGTGCCCCTTGGCTTAGAATCGTCAACTGCTCCAAATTGTCGTTGGTGGCAACGGTGATTTTGTACTTGCTGATTAAGTCGTGTACCGTCCGTTCAATATATGTGTCAGCAGTTTCATCCTGCTTGGTGTGGATGATTTCTAAATCAAAATATTTCTCTACCGAGCCAGGATTTCCTTTTCTACGATAACCATCGAATACAATCATCAAGCGACAACCCTTATAGCCCTGATAATTTGCCAGCATGTCCTTTAGGGCATCCTTTGCAGAATCGATATTTATCTTGGATAATTCTTTAAGCTCTGGTAAAGCAAAAATAATATTATATCCGTCTACAATCAGCAATTCTTCTAAAATCGGTTTCTTAGGATAAATCGGATTTCCCTTTTTATCATATTTCTGATGTGGAACGGATTCTTTTTTCTCGGAGGTATCGCCCGACCTTCTCGACCATTTTTTACGTTCATAATCCAGCATGTCATCCTTATTCATGCCAAATTCACGTGCATAAATCTGTTGTAATTCCTGATCTAATTCCCAGGAAGAAGCACTTGCTGTTTTTGCTAATCGGTCTGCCTCCCGTCGCTTAGCTAACTCACGTAGCTCCTCCGCCTGTTGCTCTAAATCATAAGATAGTCCGCCCATCTGCTTGATATGACCAGAAGCGTCACAAGCATACTCCAAATGCATATGCTCTGGCACTTCATTCCAAGGTACTACAAAGCCTGCACCATGCGCACAAAATACGCTACCGGTTGGATTTGCTGTATCCTCCTCGCTATCATACCCGATACGTTCTACCACCTCTGTACTATTGTGGCATACATCATAGCCTTTCAACTCCAGTGTAAGCTGTCCCTGTCCTTTGGTATAGGCATGCACCTCTGTCATATAATCCTGCATAGTGGCTACTGGTGCAATGCCCGTCAATATTGCTACATCACCATCATCTCTCGTCACATATTCAGGTGCCTCATGCTTGCCAAATCGACTGCGAATATCTGTCATTGCACGTCCGATTTGCTCTGCCGGAACCTCTAGCGAGAAATTGTAATAAGGCTCTAATAGCACACATTCTGTGGACTTTAACCCCTGTCGGATAGCTCGATAGGTTGCCTGACGAAAATCTCCGCCCTCGGTATGCTTCAAATGAGCTCGTCCCGTTACAATTGTAAATTTAATATCTGTAATAGCAGAGCCTGTCAACACGCCAGGATGTTCTCGCTCTAAGATATGCGTAGTGATGAGTCTCTGCCAATTCAAATCTAATACATCTTCACTACAGTTCGAGAATACACTAATACCACTGCCAGGTTCCCCCGGCTCCATCCACAGATGCGCCTCCGCATAATGACGAAGTGGTTCAAAATGTCCCACACCTTCAACTGCTTTTGCAATGGTTTCTTTGTACACGATATTACCAGGACCAAAGGTGACACGTACGCCAAAGCGTTCCCATATCACTCGTCCGAGAACCTCCATCTGCACCTGCCCCATAAGCTGTGCATGGATTTCCTTTAACTGCTCATTCCAAAGAATATTGAGCTGTGGATCTTCTTCCTCCAGCTGCTTTAAATTCCGCATAAGCTCTACTGGATTTACTCCTTGTGGAACAATAATCTGGTAATTCAAAACAGGTTCTAAAATCGGCATCGTCTGCGTTGTGTTCGCCCCCAGTCCCATTCCTGGATAGGTCTGGTCTAAACCGGTTACCGCACAGATTTCTCCAACATGAACCTCATCTACTGTTTCAAACTTATCTCCTGAATAAATGCGAATCTGGTCTACCTTTTCCTCTAATCCATTGTAACTGATTTTATCCTTTACATGTAAAATGCCACTAGTTACTTTCAGATGAGTAAGACGAGCACCTCTTGCATCACGTCCAATTTTATATACAAGAGCACCAAATGAATTCTGGGCCAAGGTGTTCTTTTCACTCGCCTCTAGACTTTTGCCTTTTGCAAAATTTGCCTTTTCATAATCACCACTTGCAAGGATCTTGATTCCCTTCAAAAGCTCTTTTACACCGTCTAATTTCAGAGCAGAGCCATAGAAGCATGGGTAAAGCATCCTCCCATCTATTGCTTCACGAATTTCATCTACCGACAATTCGCTTTTTTCCATATAGGAATCTAAGAGACTATCGCTACACATAGCAATCTCTTCATAAACCTCTTCTGAAGCAGTACAAGAAAACACTCTTGCACAACACTCCGTTGCATCTTCCTCAAAATTCATTTGCGAAAAATCCACGCAACCATCGGCCAACTGCGTCTTTAACTGTTTTTGAAGCTTCGCTTTATCCGCTCCATCCAAGTCCATTTTATTGATAAAAATAAAGGTCGGTATCTGATAGTGATTTAGAAGACGCCACAAAGTCTTCGTATGCCCCTGCACGCCATCTGTACCGCTAATCACTAAAATCGCGTAGTCCAAAACCTGCAGGGTTCGTTCCATCTCCGCAGAGAAATCGACATGCCCCGGTGTATCCAAAAGCGTGATTTTCATACCGTCACTGTCAAGCTGTGCCTGCTTGGAAAAAATCGTAATGCCACGTTCTCTCTCCTGTGAATCTGTATCCAGATACGCGTCCTGATGGTCTACTCGTCCTAACGCACGTATTTTCCCCGTCTCATACAACAGAGCTTCTGATAAAGTTGTCTTTCCTGCATCTACATGCGCCAAAATTCCTAAGACCATAGGTATTCCTCCAGCTCCGCTCTTCCCTGCTCGTAGGAGGTAAAATGAATCGCATGCATTCCATACTCACGGGCTGCAACCACATTTTTCTCGCCATCGTCCAAGAAGACCGCTTCGCTTGGATTAATACCATAACGTTTGCATAGAATATCGTAGATTCTCTGGTCTGGCTTTATCACAAACTCTTGGAAGGAAAATACCACACCATCTACCAAAGGTAAGAAATTCAACTCATTGTCCAGACAGGCATCATACGCAGGTACTGACCAGTTGGATAAAATATACACCTGATAACCGCGGCTCTTTAGCTCCTTAATCCATGGAATTGCATAATCGTACTGCTCTATCATTTTCCTTGGATCCTGATAAATACGCTCAATGTATTCACGATATTCTGGAGCCTCTTTTGCAAACATTTCGATTGCTTCTTCGGTCGTAATCGTACCTTGGTCTAGCCACTGCCAGCCAGGGTGGCGCACCGTAGCGTCTGCTACTCGCTCAAAATCTTCACCTTCTAAACCAAAGCCGTGCAACATCTTTTCCCAACAAAAAGCTGCCAGCACATTTCCGATATCAAGAACAACTGTCTTAATCACAACTATCACCTACTTTTTCGATCATATCAATATATCCAGCAACCACTTTTACAGCGTTGTATTGACCCCGTTGATAGTCGCCTGTTCGTTTTCCTCCATAGGAATGACGATACATTTCTTACCGTCAATCATAGAAGCATGAATCTTGGAGGCCTTTTCTGGCTTCACATGGAGCACCACATCATAGTTGCGTGTTTCTGCCATATAGGTCTCGATTTCTTCTTCCTTTTCTTTGAGCTGGACAGTACGTTCTTCCAACTCTATGTTTTTATCATCAAGCTGCTTGTTCAAAGAAACAATCTGATTCTCCATCTCTTTCTTTTCCAAGCGGATTTCATTCTGTACCAATGCCTTTGCATCAATCACATTTTCTGCAACCGGTGCCTTGTCACCAAATGCCTCGTCTACAGATTTTTCGATGCGATTCGCCTTGTCCTCTGGCACATTGCTTTCCTCTAATAGCTTGCCCAGGGTCGCTTTATCTAACACAAATGCGTCAGCGTCATCATCATGAGTTTCTTCGTACTCATCAATCATATCCGAGAGGTTTTGCTGGATGTCCATAAGGATATCTTCGGTGTGCTCATCCTCTGCACCAAGAACATTTCGCACGATAGAATGGAACGCCATCTTCTGCTCTGTTGCAGTACGTTCTACTCCACAGCCTAAACCATTCGCCATAAATTCAGAATGTGGTTCCTTGGTATTCTTCGTATAGAATAGAGTCGCATGAATATCCGTACTTCTATCTGTAAAGGCAGGGAATAAAAATGCTGTATCTGGTGCACCTACTACCCAGTCGCGAATACGTGAGCCAATGCGGCCTTCGGATTCCAAATAACCCAAACCAGGCTTTGACAATGCCACTGGACAAATCGCACAAATCAGGTAATTGTACACTTCTTCTGACTCATCCAAATCATCATTGTCACTGGTGCGTGTCATTACATCATAACTGTCATGATAAAGAAGAATCAGATAGTTGCCCACTTCATCATAGGTATCGATAATCAAATCATAATAGGTATCTAACAGGTTCTCATCCTCAAGCTTACTTTCACGAAGTGCCATAAGAATCTGCTGTCTGCCCCCCACTTCCTCCTCCTGAAGTGGAAATGAAAGCTCTAGTAAATTATTGCCCAAAGTACCAGAAAGTGCCTTGTTAGCAATCTCTAAATACTTGTAATACTCTTCTTCCTCAAGATTTAAAAACTTGCCGCCAAATTTACAGATTTTGTTTTTGTTACCATCTACATAACAGCCTACCAGACGAGTGAAGCTGGCTTCTTCTTTTTTAAAACGGCGTTTAATCTCTAATATTTCTTTCTTATTCAAAATTTTATCCTCTTAGAACAAGACTACATTCTTGTTCTCTTCCAATAATTTTTCATCTTGTATTCATCATTAAAAGTGATTTCTCTGCCAAAATAACTAGGAACTACAAAATCCTTTGCATCCTGCTCTGTTGGAAATTCAATTTCTCCATAGAAAAAGGCTCTGTCGGTCCCTGGATCCACACATGCTACTTCAAACTTCCACTGTCCAAGCTTATATTTCTTGTAGTCCTTTTGGATCATATTCACATCCAAGAAGTCTACGGTATCATAATAAAAATCACTTGTGATATTGGTCTCAATTTCATTACGGGTCAAATCCCCTTCGCCCTTTATCGTCATGCGGAATTCTTCGCGACCGGTATGTTTGTCAACAGCCTTTCGAATGCGCACCTCTGGGTCAATGCTGACATATCCCTGCTCAATATCTACTTCGCTTATCAAATCCAATCCAACTGGAAATCCATCCATCATAAATTTGCGTTCGATTTCTAACATACTAACTTACTCCTTACTCTTAATTTACGGAAAACTAGTTCTGTACACTCAAAAAGATATCCAGTACACATTCCTGTTGCTCATCCCTTGTTATAGACGCCTCTCCGTCGCCCTCTTGGGCTCCATAATGGGCATAATTCGCATGATTGCCGCCTTCGATAATTTCTTCAATGACATCCTCTGGAAGATTTGAGTAATACTCCTCGTATTTCTCCATGTTCAAAACCTTATCCTCTGTGCCATAGAAAGAAAAGACATCAATCTCTTTTTCTGTTAAATCCTCTGTACTATAAGCTGCAAGAAGCACTAATTTCTCCACTTCGTCATCATGGCTGGCACTAAAGCTGGCTGCCATTGCACCACCCAAAGAATGCCCCATCATCGTCCATTCCTCAATATGTGCTGCTTCCTCCATGATATCCTCTGCTGCATTCATTCCGAAAATCGCAAGCTTCGCAGGCATCTGAACCAGATAGACCTCGTAACCTTCTTTTGCTAACTCTAGCAACATCGGTGCATAAGCTTTTTCATCCACTTTACCACCCGGATAGAAAATAATGCCTTCGCCCTCACCTGTTCCCCAATAAGAACTCGTGAGTTTCTTTGAAAAAACATAATATCCATCTTTTTCTACAACTTCTATGGTATCAGTACCCAGCATCGCCTTTCTCGCTTCTGCTGTTGCCTCATAATAATCGTTTGCATACAGTGTCCATGCAAATACTGCAAATGCAATTATCGCCACAATTACCATCACAATAATGACGTTTTTCTCACTCTTTGACTTTTTTACCAGCATAGAACCTCCGCTCCATCTTCAGTCACCAGCACCATAATCTCCCACTGTGCCGATGGCTTTCCGTCTGCGGTATAAACCTCCCAATCATTTTCTTCATCGATAAAGATTTCTACACCGCCCATATTTACCATAGGCTCAATTGTGAATATCATACCTGGCACCATCAGCATATCTGTACCTCTCTTGGTATTATAGCCCACCCATGGCTCCTCATGGAATTCCAGGCCAACACCATGCCCGCCAATCTCACGTACGACCGTGTATCCATTGGCATAGGCATGATCATGTACAGCCTGCCCCATATCTCCTAAAAAGCCCCATGGTTTGACCTCTTTCAAACCTAGCTCAACACATTCTTTTACCACTTCAACCAAGCGTTTCTTCTCCGGACTCACCTCTCCAATACAGAACATTCTGGAGGAGTCACTAAAATATCCATCCAGGATCGTAGAACAGTCTACATTGATGATGTCGCCTTCTTTTAAAATGACATCTTCGGACGGAAAACCATGACATACCTGTTCGTTGACCGAAGTACACACACTATATGGATATCCATTATAATTAAGTGGTGCTGGGATACCACCCATTTCGGTTGTCATATCATATACGATTTTGTCAATCTCAGCCGTATTCATGCCAGCATGGATATGCTCCTCAATATAATCCAAAACCGCCATATTGATTTTGGCACTTTCTTTTATTTTCGCCACCTGCTCTGGAGTCTTAATAATCTCTCTTGGCGGAACCTTATGCCCCTGTGCCGCAAAGCGTGCAATTTTGTCATCAAAGGCTGCATGACAAGCCTTATATTTTTTTCCACATCCACACCAACATGGATCATTTCTTCCAATTTTTACTGCCATATCTCTTCTTCCTTTATTCATGTTCCAATGTGATATCTCCGAAATCTAAACGGTTTAACACATTGTCTTTTACATCATATTCGTAGTCTTCCAAAAAGTCCAAAAATTCTTCTTCAGCGTAGTTAAAATCTTCATAAGCAACACCATTTATTCCTGCATATACAAACTGTGCCTTTTGGGAACAGGCAATTCGATACATGGTATTGTATACGTCTTCTTTAGAAATTCCAAGCTTTATGTCCCTTTCCTCATCTACCAAATCCATCCAAAAATCCTCGACATCATTTTGCAGATAGGCCTGTTCCTCCTCGGACAGCTCTATATTCAAATCTTGATATAAATGGTAAAAGAGTGTATCATGAATCGCCATCGACATCGCCTCATTACGTGCCACCTGATTCACAAATCCCATGTCTGTGCGAACATTCCAATATCTTCTCGTATCATCCTCATCATAGGCAAGTGCCTGATCTTGTACCGCATGCTCCTGGTGTGCCACATATACTGCAAAATCCCTCAAGGTAATATCCACCCCTTCAACCGATGCCACTATCATATCCAATGACTGCGGATATATGATTTCCGCTCTACTAATGCGATTTTCATTTGCAATATACAACATTGCCGCAAATGCCAAAACCAAAATCCAAAGGACTCTAAACTTTTTCATACTTTCGAAAAAAGTTTTCATATTTCCTCCTTGTTACAACACTCTGCGAATTGCTGTAATCGTATTACAGGTAACACTTCTGTTGGATGTAATACCTGCTTTTGATGACTGTGCCTCAACGATACAACCATTGCCAATATAAATCGCTACGTGTCCTGGATATACTACAATATCACCCGCTTTGATATTTTCAAACGACACCGCACTTCCATAGGTTTTGAACGCCTGTGATTGTCTAGGTACATTCTTGAATCCAAAATGGGTATAAATCAAGTTTACAAACCCCGAACAGTCGCAGCCTTCTGTAAGACTATTCCCACCATATTTGTATGGATTCCCCACAAACTGCAATGCATAGGCCACAAGTTCATCTCCCGTGACGTCCGATGTAAAGGCTGGATCCTGCGACGTTCCACTGGATTCTCCCCCCTGCGTACTTTCCTCAGTCGAGGATTCCTGCCTATTGTTTGCCGCCACTTGCTGTGCAATCAGCTCGTTCTGCTCTTCAATATAATCTGCCAGCTTGTCTGCACGTTTCTTGGCAGAAGCTAACTGTGCTTCATAGTCATCTGCCTCCGCTTCAAGTTCTGCCAATGCAGACTCCAGTTCTGCTTCCTGATGCTCGTACACTTCTTCGAGAGTAAGTAAATCATTCATTTCAATTTCCAGATTCTCTGCTATCATCTCTACTTCAGCAACTGCTGCCTTATATTCTTCTAATAATTCTCGATCCGATTTATGTACCTGTGAAACATACTCTACACGATTGAGCATATCCACAACACCATCCGCATTTAAGATTGCGTCTATCACAGAATCCTGTGTGCTATTTTCATACATATACTGAATACGCAGCTTCATCGCCTGGTATTCCTGTTCTTCCTTTTCTTTTGCCGCAGCTAAATCAATCTCTGCCTGTTCAATTGCTATCTGAGTACTCTTGATATCATCTTCAATCAACTGCTTGTCCGCAAGCAAATCACTAAGGGCTTGTGCCTTGGCACTCATCTGACTCTCTAATGCTGAGAAATCATCCTCCAGAGCATCCATCTCGTCCTGAATATCATCCAACTCCTCCTGTGCCTGGTCTCGATCGCTAGTAGATGCAAAAATCTGCTCTCCATCCCATTTCTGCAAATCAAGATTCCCATTGGTTACAGGTATCGATAATATAAATCCAGCTACTAATACTACGGATAAAATCTTCTTAAATTTCATGAAAACCTCCATGTACACACACTTGCGCATACTACTATACATTGTGGCATAAACAGAAAAAAATTGCTACCTTTTTTCAAAATTTTTAGAAATAGAGGTCAGATAGGCTGTCGCAAAAATATAATTTTGCGACAGCCCATCTGACCTCTATTCACTAGAATTAGCGCACCTGTTTTACAACCAAAACCTTGTTGCCTACTTCTATCATATTTTCTGTCGTGGCATGATATTTTTTTGCCACTTCCCATAAGTCTTCGCCCTCGCGACGAATATATCCAATCATCCCCGGTTGCCTCTGCAAGCTCTCCGTATCTAACGCTCTTTCCTCCATCGTAGTAATATTGGAAATCCTGTCGCGGCCAAGGGCCAACACATCAATTTCTATCACGGCCTTCACTTCATATTCGGAATTGTCCAAAAGATTGACCTGCAGCTGCTCCAGGCGATGATTTAACCAGTAATTAGATTCCTCTGTAAATCCCTGGATTTCTATAAACTGCTCAAATAGTAACTGACTGTTCGTATGTGCAAATGGCATTCTATCGTCGGTTGTATTATACATAATATGTACATTTAAAACGCCTTCCACCTGGAGTCCATTTTCCCTCTTTTGAACACGGTCGATGGTGATATCCCCGCTACTCCCACAAATCTGTAGAATTTTTTCTTCCTTTGGTGCTAACTGCTGTTGTTCCATCAATCGAAGCTTCGCCTCGTTTTTCATAAGCAATTGACCAATCGCAATCGATTCTCTATCCATCAAAAGTTCTTTATCCAAAGCATAGGCATCCTGTAGTACTTGACAGATCTCCTCTCGATAAATCTGCACATCAGCCGATAGAATCAGATCCAAACCAAGCATGCGACTCTCTCCGTCATAATCCGTTCTTGGTTCTATCTCTACCTCCAGTGGCTTTAGGCTCGCCCAAAAGATTTCATCACCTCGCAGTGCACCCGTCTCGATTTCACTACTTAACGGCACACTTGTTTCATAGCATTCGTACTCACCATCACTTTCGTTGCGGTAAAGCACCCATACTTGCGCATCCACTTTTATCTGAAGTCCACCATCTTGCAGGGTGATTTCTTCGTTTCGGAAATCCACCTGATAGAAAACTAACGCACCAATATTTGACCTCGAATTCGGTAAGAGTATTTCTCTTTGCATACGCAGTTGCTCGCGCGTATTTTCTACCAGACACAGTATCGGCATATCCATAAACTTCTGCTCACATTCCTCCAAGGCACCACAAGTGATTTCTGCCTCTTCTTCCTCCAGACTCTTCGCCATAACATTTACCACCGCACGCACCAACAGCTTTCGCGAATTAATAATGCCCATAGACAAATCCTCTATACTCGTATCTACGATGACATCATCCCCCTCTTCGACCTCGTCCATAACCAGCTTCTCCTGAAATGGCACCTCTCCGGATACACTTTCCAAACGATGATTTTCGTCATCGCTTTGATACAAAGTTGAAAAACGCAGACGCCCTGTAATCCAAACCACCTGGTTTCCCACCTTCACATCCTCAATTAGCACATCTCCTTTTGAATATATAATCTGAACCACATCGGGTTTGTTATCCCTTACGATAAAATCATCGTCCAGTGTAATCTGCGAAGAAATCTTCGCCTTCTCCATCAACTGTGTACATATATGTGTGCTTAAATTCATAAAATTCCTCCCAACGCCTAACAGAATGTCTATCACATACATATGCGCAGAGCTACGAATTTATGCTTTTTCGTTGATTTTCGTACAGGGTTTTTGTATAATATTTGTTGAATTGTTAGATTTTTACAAAAGGAATTAGAGGTAGAAAAATGAGAACTATTTTAACATTTGCATTTATATTTTTATATCTATTAGTTGGGTATATTCCACTCGGACTTTTCTGGATTTACAGAAAATTTAATCAGGAAAAAGCGGACCTCATGCAGCTTCGTTTAATCCAGTGGGTGTTCAAAGTAATTCATGTACTGGCTGGCATTAAGCTCACCGTTATCGGCGAGGAAAATGTTCCAACCGATGAAGCTGTTTTATACGTTGCAAACCATCGCAGCATGGCAGATATCGTAGTAACTTATGCAAGATGCCCTCGCCTGACTGGTTTCGTTGCAAAAGATGTCGTAAATAAAGTGCCTGCACTCCGTGCCTGGATGAAGCGTTTACACTGTGAATTTTTGAATCGTACCGATGTGAAGGAAGGCTTAAAAACAATTTTGAACTGTATCGATAAAGTGAAAAACGGCATTTCCATTTTCATTTTCCCAGAAGGCACTCGTAACAAAAACAAAGAAGACTCTACCGACATCGGTGAGTTTAAGGATGGCAGCTTCAAGGTTGCATCTAAAACCGGTTGTAAAATCGTTCCTGTGGCAATCACTGGTACGAATGCTATTTTCGAAGATCATGTACCATTTATCAAATCCGCAAAAGTTATCATCGAATATGGCGAGCCAATTCGTTTTTCAGATTTAGAAAAAGAGGACCAGAAGCATGTGGGTGCTTATTTCCAGAATAAGATTCAGAAAATGCTTATCGGTCACAAAGAAATGATGTAACATACGAGGAATAAATATGGCAACCATTAAAGACATTGCAAAACGCTTAGGCATTTCCATAAGTACGGTTTCCAAAGGCCTAAACAATGCTAATGATATCAGTGACGAACTAAAGCAGCAGGTGCTAGATACCGCTGTGGAAATGGGTTACAGTACCAAACGTTCCCGCAAGGAAGAGTTTCGCAAGCTCTGTCTCTTTATCACAAATATAGAGTACCAAACTGAGGATACCTTCGGATATGACATCGTGCTTGGTTTCAAACAAGATGCTTTTAAACACAAATGGGACGTTACGGTTGTAGAAATCAACACCGATTTCCAAAAAGAAAATAAATACGACACCTACCTGTTGCAGCATGGCTACTGCGGTGCTTTCGTCCTCGGACTTGCACTTCACGATCCATGGATGAATCAAATGGAAACTACTACTATGCCTACGGTGCTTTTCGATAACTTTATCGATGGAAATCAGAACGTGGGTTACCTCGGCACCGATAGCCGTGAGGGTATCCACATGGCAGTAGAACACTTAGTAAAACTTGGACACAAAAAAATCGCATTTCTCAATGGTTCCTCAGATTCCCTCGTATCCGAGGAAAGACAGGAATCCTTTGAAAATGCAATTCGTGAATATGCCCTAGAGCGAAATGAGAAGCTGATGGCAACGGATAGCTTTATTGCCGATAGTGCCTATCATCATGTGCCCGGCTTCCTAGAAGAAGGAGCTACTGCTATTGTGTGCAGCAGCGACTTAATCGCACTAGGTGCTCTTGAGAGTTGTAAAAAGGCAGGCTACCGTGTCCCAGAGGATGTCAGCATTATCGGCTTTGACAACCTCCCAATCACAACCACCACAGAGCCACCGCTTTCCACAATCTCTCAGCAGAGAAATGCACTTGGCCGCTGTGCCTATATCATGCTCTACTCTCTCATCAACCACGTATCCATCAGTAAGACGATGCTTCGTCCACAGCTGGTGAAACGAGAATCTACCGGAGCAGTGAAAGAATAAGCAAAAAAATAAGGAAACGCTGATTTTTCAACGTTTCCTTTTTCTTTTTAATAATGCCATCCACTCGACTAAAACTCAAACTTCGTCTTAGACTCGTTTTCGTTAAGACTCGGGATGGGCTTTCGTACTAGACTCGAACATCACTCCGTTCCTTCTCGTCAAGTACTCAATGCCGGCGACCGGAATCGAACCGGTACCGTATTGCTACGACAGGATTTTAAGTCCTGCGCGTCTGCCAGTTCCGCCACGCCGGCACAATAAATATACTGAAAATAAAATAAGCTCCACCCGCCGAACACAAGGTTCAACGAGCAAAACTTAATGGGCGGAGGTGGATTCGAACCACCGAAGCAATTTGCAGCAGATTTACAGTCTGTCCCCTTTGGCCACTCGGGAATCCACCCATTTATCTGTCAGAATCACTCCTGACAAGGTAAGAGTATAGCACAATCTACTTATTTACACAAGACAAATTTCGATTTTTCATATCAATTTTTTAATATATTCTTTTACTTTTCCCAACAAATCGCTTTTACTTAGAAAATCCATTCCGCTAATATCGCGTACAACTCTCTTACATAAAAGGTCGGAAATAACCATATTGCAGTTTGTCCTGGAACCGTACCAAAGAACATATCCTCTTTCTCCGCTATCATCCCAGCACGGTAGCAGTGATATTCGCTCGTCACAATCGCAATATCCTTATTTAATCCTTCCTCCTCAATTAACGCTTTCGAAAACGCAATATTCTCTTCTGTGGAGGTTGATTGGTCCTCCTTATAAATTCGTGTTTTATCAATTCCTTTAGCAACAAGCCAACGATACATGCACTCCGCTTCTGATATGCTTTCTCCACTTCCCTGTCCACCTGAAACTACACATACCGCCGCAGGATGCTCCTCTAGATATGAATACGCTGCCTCCAATCGCTCTACCAGAGAAAGACTCGCACGCTCACCATAAACACGACATCCTAAGACTACTACTGTCGCCTCCTCCGCCGGCTCTTTTGTACATGCACCGATGATACAACTAGTCTCGACAACCGCCAAAAGCATAATCACAGACACTACCAAACCACAAAACCCTATTGGCAATTTCATCTTTTTTTGACTCCACAACTGCTTGATTCCGACGTTTATCATCGGCATAAAAGCCATATACAACACAAATAATAGCGAAACTGCAACCCCTGTGATATTTCCAATATTCAAAATCCCCGCCACAAGAAACGGTATCAAGAACCACAGCAAGACAATCGTTCCCACAACAATTCCTATAAATCTTAAAACTCGGCTACGTACAGAATTCTTTTTCATATAGTCACTCCACGTTTTTCTTGCATTGTAACAAGCAAAATAACTTGTTTCAATATCACCTAGAGTAATTTCATCTTCCCTTCTAATAATCTTATGTTTTTCTTAATAAATTGCCCATAAAATCATCTACTCATAAAGTAAATTATCTAGAAAAAGTAAGAAATAGGGTATGTACTAGTATTAACTGAACACCGTTGAGAACGTCGGTCCTTAGTGAGTAGCGCTTTTGGTGCTACGAACTTAGTACCGCTACGTTCGATATCGAACGAGAGTGAGTGTGAAGTTAATATAGTACATACCCTATTTCGTATTCTTTAGAAAACCTATTTATAAGCATTTATTTTTGGACAGTAAAAAAGACAGCCAATCGATCTGCTGTCTTTTTAGGAGAAGGTATTTTTACTATGGGGTTAGTAAAAACTATATATAATGTATTGGGGGGTTTTTACATGGATTATAATAGCACTAACACCACAGAAAGTGTGCACAAACTTCACAAAAATTTGCAAGTTTTTTTGTGCACTTTTTCAACTCCCAATTTTATTATTACCTATTTTGTTCAAAATATGCATAAAAAAACCGAGTTTTTTAGGCTCGATTTTGTTTTCGTAAATTTTCGAAACGTTTTTATTGCTCTTCAATAGCGTTGTCAACAACCTTTTTTTCAAAAAGTGCTTCAAATTCCTCTCTGGATATCTTTTCTTTCTCCAAAAGAAGCTCTGCACAGCTATCTAAAACGTCACGATGCTCTAAAATAATGCGTTTTGCTTCTGCATAAGCATTATCGATAATCGCTTTTACTTCGCTATCAATGGTAGCTGCTACACCTTCACTATAGCTTCTGGTGTGTGCAAGGTCGCGTCCGATAAACACTTCATCATCTTCGTTAGTATAACAAATCATACCGATATTGTCAGACATACCATATTTGGTAACCATATCACGAGCAGTTCTTGTGCACTGCTTAATATCCTGTGAGGCACCAGTGGTCACATCATCAAATACCAATTCCTCTGCCACACGTCCACCAAGACCTACAATGATATCCTGTATCATACGTCCCTTAGAATTGAACATTTCATCCTTTTCTGGAAGTGGCATGGTATAGCCTGCTGCACCTGCACCTGTTGGAATGATAGAAACCGTATATACTGGTCCCACATCTGGTAATACATGGAAAAGAATTGCATGTCCAGCTTCATGATATGCTGTAATACGTTTTTCCTTATCCGAAATCACCTTGCTCTTCTTTTCTGCACCGATACCCACCTTTACAAAGGATTTACGAATATCCTCCTGGGTGATATATGCACGTTCTTCGCGAGCTGTTACAATTGCAGCTTCGTTTAACAGGTTTTCCAAATCCGCACCGGTAAAACCAGCTGTAGTCTGTGCTACCTGCTTCAAGTCTACATCATCGCCAAGTGGCTTGTTCTTGGCATGAACATTTAAGATTTCCTCACGGCCGGCTACATCTGGACGACCCACAACAATCTTTCTGTCGAAACGTCCTGGACGCATAATCGCTGGGTCAAGGATATCTACACGGTTGGTTGCAGCCATCACGATGATACCTTCGTTCACGCCAAAACCATCCATTTCTACAAGCATCTGGTTCAAGGTCTGTTCACGTTCATCGTGTCCGCCACCCATACCCGTACCACGACGACGTGCTACAGCATCAATTTCATCAATAAATACAATACAAGGTGCGTTCTTCTTGGCATCCTCGAACAAATCTCTCACTCGTGATGCACCAACACCTACAAACATTTCTACGAAGTCAGAACCAGAGATGCTAAAGAATGGCACGCCAGCTTCTCCGGCTACCGCCTTTGCCAAAAGGGTTTTACCCGTACCAGGAGGTCCGACCAAAAGTACTCCTTTGGGAATACGTGCACCCAACTCTGTATATTTCTTTGGAGAACGAAGGAAATCTACGATTTCTTCAAGCTCTTCCTTTTCTTCCCGAAGACCAGCCACATTAGCGAAGGTCTTCTTGCCCTTTTCATCTGTTGCAAGCTTTGCACGGCTCTTGCCGAAATTCATCATTTTATTTCCGCCACTCTGCTGTGCAGCATTGTTGCTCATAATCATAAAGAACACAAATACAATTGCAAATATAATTAAATAAGGCAGGAAGCTTTCCAACCAACTCTTCTGCGGTACATTCACACAATAAAAATTATAAAAGCCGTTGTTTTCCATCAATTCCTGCATTGCATTGACATCGGATACGTACATAACTCTTGTACTTTCATCCTTCATCAAAACCGTCAGACTACCAGTTGGCACCTCTGCATTCTGTGAAATCTTTACCGCATCTACTTCTCCTTTGGCAAGGGCTGCTGTAAATTCACCCTTTGTAATACTTGTGCTCTGTGCGCTATTCGTGTTACTCCACCAAATCGCAATCACCGCGAGGATAAGAATCAAATACAGACTCCATCCTCCAAAATTACTGTTTCTACTACTCTTTGTATTCAAATCTCTTTTCTCCTTCTAATCTTCCACGAATCCAATGTATGGGAGATTGCGGAATTTCTGATCCCAATCCAAACCATAACCTACGACAAATTTGTCTGGCACAACGAATCCTGTATAATCTACAACAACATCCTTTACCACACGTCTGTCAGGTTTATCCAAAAGTGTACAAAGGGTAAGTGTTTTTGGATTTCTGCTCTTGAAAAGCTGGAGCAGACGACTAAGGGTATTTCCTGAGTCAATGATATCTTCTACGATAATAACATTTTTGCCCTCAATAGAGCCGCTCAAATCCTGCTTTACATTTATAACGCCCGACGAAACCGTAGACGCTCCATAGCTGGATACGGTCATAAAATCGATTTCCATAGGCAAATCAATACGTTTTGCCAATTCGGTTGTAAAGAAAATAGAACCTCTTAAAATACATACTAAATATACCGATTCTCCTTTGAAACGTTCGGTAATCTCGGCACCAATCTCTGCAATACGCTTGTTCAGTTCTTCTTCTGTAATGTGCACCTTTATATTGTGACCATTTTCCGCGTTCATCTTAAATTCCTCCATCATATGTGATTTCTACTATTGTTTTCGTATCTTCTGTAATCTTTACATGTTCACTCATTCGACCGCCTACCACCCAGAAAATCAAAGAATCCTGTGCTAGCAGCCATCTATGTGCCCTATCTTCTACCGCAATCTTCTCCTCAATAAAATACTGCTTGAGTTTCTTTCGGTGTCCGAAAACATCACTTATTAAATAGTCTCCACTTTTACGTGTTCGTATACAAAAACCTGTCTTTATCTTATCATAATCGAACCATTTCGTATATGTTTTTTGCGGGATTTCTCCAGAATTTTCCTTTTTTCCCAAGATGGATATCGTGAGCCTTCCTCCCTGTGCCAAAAGCGGTATCTCAAGTGCTTCTTTTGTCTCAAATAGCCTCTGTAACCGCTCCCTCGACACCATGCATACATCCTCCGTCGACGTTTCCTCCGAATTAGCACCTTCTTCTGGAACAATCTGTTCTTTCTTATATAGACATAAAGAATCAAAATCTCTTCTCGCCTCTATCTCATTCGGAAGAGAAATTCGCTTGCCAGACTGGTTCTCGCAAAGCCCCAAAACCTCTATCACATGCACGGTTGCGATATCCTTTTTTCCGCCGGACACCTCTGCAATCGCACGATAAATAATTTCCTTCTGCAACACCTTGTGCAAACCTAGTAGCTTATCGATATTCAAACGTACACTACACGCATTCAATGCCGTAGCACCTACCTCGTCCTCCTGCTGCACATGCAGCAATACCTGTGACCAGGCCTTCTCTACCTCAAACGCGAGATAGTCTTTTATCTCCGAAAGCGATTCTGCTGCACCTTGAATATGCTCCACTGCCTGTGCATTTATCGTTTGCAGGCCAGGAAGAATCTCTTTGCGAATAAAATTTCTACTATAATCCAATTGCGCATTTGTACTATCTGTTCGATACTCCATGCCCTGTCCTTGGAGAAACTCCTCAATCTGCTTTCTATGAATCGATAATAACGGACGAATATAGGTCACGCCCTGTTCGTCCTCTCGCATCGGCTGCATACCACATAGTCCAGCCAGAGAGCTTCCACGAGCCATTTGAAAAAGCACTGTTTCTGCATTATCCTCGATATTGTGGGCAAGCGCCACCTTCGCCTTCAAAAGCTGTGCCAAACGAGTAAATTCCCGATAGCGCAGAATACGTGCGCCCTCCTCGATTCCAAGACCAGTTTCCTCACAGAACCCTGGCACATCCACATATTCCGTATGACAAGAAATACCTATGCGCTTACAGGTTTCCTGCACGAAAACGGCATCTGCCTTACTCTCCTCACCACGGATTCCGTGCTCGATATGGACCACCTCTAAAGAGAAGCTCAGACTCTCCTTTAGTGCTGCCAAAACCAACAATAAACAGATGGAATCTGCTCCGCCAGACACCCCCACCAGCACCATATCACCTGGGGAAATCATATGTAATTCTTCTATTCTCTTTTGCACAGTTTTTAGCATTATTTCTCCCAAATACCTGTTACGAGCACTGTCATATCGTCCGGAGCTTGTCCTCCTGTGCGAATCAGCACCTGCTCTAAAATCTGCTCCGCCAGCACCCCGGCATTATCCGTCTTGACTGTTGCAATGATATCTGCCAGAGTTTCCTTTGGATTTCTTACATGAAGATATTCTATCACACCATCTGTTACCATTACAAGAAAATCCCCGCTGGCTATCGTTTTTTTCACACTTTCAATTTCCATATGCGCATCTGCTCCCGCAGGAAGTGTTCCGTCCGAAATCACCTCTACCTCCTGACCTCGTTTCAAAAAGGTCGCTGCGCCTCCTATTTTTATCAGTTCTACCTGTCCGGTATATAAGTCAATGACAGCATAATCCAAAGTGGAAAAGCTATTTTCTTCCCCCTGCAATACCATAGCCGAATTCATTAGCTGAATCGCTATTTCCTTTCGAAATCCTGCTTCCATGAATTTCTGCAACAAATCAACTACCATTTCACTTTCCTGATTTGCCCTTGCTCCCGACCCCATTCCATCAGAAAGACAGATATGATAGTTTCCATCATCCAAAGCAAAAAAAGAAAAGCTGTCTCCACTAATAAAAGACCCCGTCTTCTTTTCTGTTGCAATTCCCTGTAATCCATAGTACTTGGTATCCTCATACAAGGTCACACACGAAGGTTCCTGTGTAAGAATATTTTTTGTTTCTTTTCCTAGTCGTAGATTCTTTCGTACCGCCTTTTCGACAGCTGTTACATAGTGTTTCACTGGAATTCCGCCATTTCCCTTACTCGACACATAACCTTCTATGCAGAGCCTCTTATTCTCCTCATAAAAGTGCAGATCCTCTATCATCAATCCTTTTTCCCGAAGCTGATACACCAACTGTGGAACACATACCTTGTATTTTTCATCCAGGTTGGTTCGTTGCTTCGCCCACTCCTCCATAAGCTCTGCCATTGCGTCCAACTGCTGTGCAATCACATAGCGATTCTCGCGCAGTCGGTTATACCACGCATAGTTTAGTTCCAGACGCCCAAAGGCCTGCAACGCTTCCTCGACCATCCCCTCATATCTATGGCAATTTTCCACATAAGGATCCAATAGAAGTTCTTCCTTGGTGCTATGGTTCATCACTGCATGTAGTAGTGCACGAATCCCTCCAAGGCTACGCATACGATTCTCATTCCAACAAATTGCGCATCCATCACAGCTGGCACACAACTTTCCCGTAAGCTCCTGCTCTAGAAGGCTTACATCCTCAGTCAGCATTTTTTCCTTCGGCTGACTCATAGCAAAAAAAGCATCTGACAAGCCGTTAACAGCATAGGAAAAGGATTCCATACGCTGATTGTATTTCTCTCTTCTTGGAACCACAACCTGTCCCACATCTCGTTTCATTTGGAAGGCTATCCAGGCCTGCGTCAAAAGGCCTGCTATGTACTGAATTAGCACAATCATAGAGAAAGCAATCAGTCCGCCACTCACAAAACCCACCAGCTCGATTATCATTTCATTTCCCATTTTACCCAAACCTCCATAAAGACATATTTCTACAGACTTCATTATAGAGGGACCGTCTTGCAGACTTTGTCAAAAAACAGACGGCATTTTGAAAAAACTCTCCACAAAAAAAACGACGAATCTACACTATTCGCCGCTTTCCTTAAAAATAATCTCATTTTCATATACAAGTCCAAGCTTATTCGCCATGTCCTTTATGTATTCCATCGATCTGGTATATAAATCCAACTCTTCTAATTCTTCCTCACGAAGCATTTCCTCCGTCAACTGTTCCTCAAGCGCTTCCTCGCGTTCTCTTAGAAGAGCATCTTTCTCTTTTAGTTTGTAAATCTGAATAGACATTACCGCCACAAAAACAAGTACGATAAAGATTACACTCATCGTTCCGGCGTTTTGTCTACTCTTTTTGCGTTTTCCCGCCATATAGTACCTCTTTCAAATCCATTATCTTTTGTATTATACCATAAGGATGCACTTATTTGAACCACTTTCCAAACAGATTATCTGGTTTCTTCACGGTCGTAGGAATCAGCGAATACGAGAGTGCATCAATTGTGCCCTCGACATCCACTTCCCCCTTCTCCAGATTCAACCGGTTCACATGCAAATCCTTCCCCTTGACATTGAGCATTCCCTGTTCCGTTTCCAAAAGAATCTCTGATATATCAAAGGAAATAACATCCAACACGCCTGTGAAATTTCCCGTTTTTCGATTCATCAATGTCAGCTTGTGGGACTTCGTCAATTTATTTTCTTCCATATAAAAACCTCCTATATAAAAAAGTATATTAGGAGGTCCATAAAATTATGATATATATTCAAATAAATCCTTTGCTTCTTCTTTCTTGGTTGTATCGGCAAGTGCCAGAACTCGTACCTTTACAGTCTTTTGTCCAAAAGCAATCTCTATGATATCACCAACCTTGATCTTCACTGAAGCCTTTGCTTCCTTGCCATTAACACTGACACGACCTGCATCACAGGCTTCATTGGCTACGGTTCTTCTTTTAATTAGTCTTGAAACCTTTAAAAATTTATCTAATCTCATACTTTACCTCTCGAATATAACGAAAAAACTGCCGCACCTTTGGGCACGGCAGCTTTTGGGTCTATAACTTAAAATTAGTTTACAGAATCTTTTAAAGCTTTACCAGCTTTGAATTTTGGAGCTTTAGAAGCTGCGATAGTCATTTCAGCACCTGTCTGTGGATTTCTACCTGTTCTAGCTGCTCTTTCAGAAACTTCGAAAGTACCGAATCCTACTAACTGGATTTTTTCACCTTTCTTTAATTCTTCAGCAACAACATCTGTAAATGCTTTTAATGCTGCTTCAGCGTCTTTTTTAGAGAGCTGTGCTTTTTCAGCCATAGCTGCAACTAATTCTGTCTTATTCATGTTATATTCCTCCTCTGGATTTATATTTATAATAATTCGAGTTCAACTCCCAAATTACTTGCATTAATAGTTATACTTGTTTTTTGAGGGTTTGTCAAGGCAAAAAGCCCATATTTTCAGCATTCTTGAGGAATATTTGTTACAAAAAAGCAATTGTTTTTTTGTTAAAATTGATAATTGCATTTCTTCCTCATTTGTGCATTGAACTAGTTTTGAGTCGTTTCCTCCAATTCTTCTTCAGATTCTTCTGTCTCATCTTCTACTTCGCTCGAGGTTTCTCTATCCTCATCCTCGGTCAATTCAATCAGCAGAGTTGCCTCCTCAGAGTTAACCGACAAATACTTTTTCCAAGTATCATAGCCATCTGCCTCTATTTCTAATACATGAGTTCCATAGGTAAGTTCGATTGGCTGCGTGTGGTCAATCACCTGATAATCCACCGACACCTCCACGTTCTCAACATCAATGTCGAAATAGATTAGCCCCTTTTTCTTGCCTTCTCCCTTGAGCGTTTCCAAATCAACCTCTGTGGTTTCTCCTCGTACGATTTCAATCTCTGTGGTTCCACCCCAGCCGTCATTGGCTACCTTAAGCTGATAGGTCCCTTCCGGAACCTCCATCACCATATTTGGCGTAATCATAGCAAAAATATCATTATTTAACTGCACGAAGCTATCCTCAAACACCGTTGTATTCTGAAAGGAAAGCGTACCATGCCCAGTTGTCACCACGACAGACAAAATCTTCTTATCCTTGCCCACTACCGTCAATACATCATCCTGGGAAATATCCGCAAAGGTAATTGTTTCTCCACCAGAAAACACCTTCACCTCATCCTGTATCGAATACTTGGTATCTGCAATCGTAAGAATTCCCTTTTCCTCGTCAATTTGGAAGCGGCGAACCTTTTCATACTCCCATACTTCATCCGACAGCATAACCTCTGTTAAATATCCATCCTCATCGCGAGGTGCGATAACAACAAAACGGCCCTCCGTGAATTCCAGGGCAGATGCATAGTTTCCATACTTATCCTTAAACTGAGTCGAAAATCCATACTCATAATAATGTTCCAAACCACTAGAAAAGGAATACAAGGTCAGAGCCTCTTCCTGCATATCGTTTTTCTTAATCATCCATAAGGATTCTGTCTCGGCATGCTCGGATTCTGTTTGTTGGATTTTGGTATCCTCTGCTTCACTTCGACCACATCCAATGATGCATAGGGCTATCATTATAATACTTGCTACATATAAAACTTTCTTTCGTATCTCTTTCTTCATCATAGGTTAAGTATACCCTATTCTTTTACAAAAGAAAATAAGTTTTCCATGAAATTTAGGCGTCTCTCCTCCTGTTCAATCACCGTCTTAAGTTTTTCTATATCACGCTCAGATATCCAGGCTTTTCTGGAATTCATATAGTGGTTCGTTACCTTCCAAAACTTCTCCGGAAACAATAGCAGACCACACAGCTGCTTGAATTCTTCTTGCTGGATTGGCCTATAATGATGATATTCCGATAATAGTTCTACCCCAAGCTTTTCATCCCATGCGTTTTTCTCCAGCATCTTTCGTACAAAATTTGCCAAATCAATCATCGCCCAATTATAATGAAAATTTTCAAAATGCACAATTTTATAACGCCCATTCGACAATAGGACATTGTGCTGATTATAATCTCCATGACAATACAAGCAATTGCCTTCTCCCTGTTCCTCCAGCATCACTAAAGAATCCTCTGCCGACTTTCTATTATGTTCAAAGTTTTTCATATATATCTGTTCAAACTCATTTTTCTTCTTACGGTTTCGGATGTAGTTACGCACCTTAATCAATTCTCGGTAGTGTCGTCTGTACACCTCCGTTGTGGTCTCTGGCCGCCTCTGCTCTGGTAGCTTCACCTCCACTCTCTGCGCAACATTATGATACATCGCCAAAAGGGCAACCGCCTCTTTCATCTCTGCGGTCTTACTCGTACTGATTTCCGTTCCCTCGATATATGTTTTTAAAATAAACCGCTCTCCCGTATATTCATCCTCTGTGACCGCCTCCTGGCTCTTATTCATCTCTATTTGCTCTACCGGAAATTCTTTCTCTTCTACACCTGTTAAAAACTGTGCTAGCAATGCACCCTTTTCCTTTGACCCTCGAAAGGGAACGAGCAGGAGTTTTCCCTTATTCGTATCACAGATAAATGCACCTCTGCCTTTTGTAACTTCCTGTATTTCTAATTCATATTGTGAAAGAATTACTTCTGTTTGATTATACAAAAAACCCCTCCATATGATTCACATTGTATCTGTTTATCATATGAAAGGGGTAATCAACTTATTCGTTCGTTCTAATAACTTTTCGCGGTCGTTCAACTTTGGATCATTGATAACTATATCAAAGAGCAAATCCAGCACAACACCGATTTCTTCTCCCGGCTTCATGCCCATTGCAATCAAATCGCGACCGTTGACCGACAAATTCTTTTTGTCTACGCAGTAATTCTTTTCTATGACTTCTTTGTATGCTTTTTCTAAATCATCTACATAGCCCATCTTGGATTCAAAATTATAATCACTCTGTGCCAAAATATCTGCCCGCTTGATTTCTATCATCATCGGCATATTTTGAAGGCCTATTTCGCTGATACGTCTGCGCACCAGTGCCATATTGTCCATTGGTGGTCTGTCATCGTGATGCTTAACCATGCGATACACAAAATCAATCGTTGCATTGTCAAATTTCAGACGTTTTAAAATGCCCTTCGCCATATTGGCACCCGCCTGTGTATGCCCTACAAAATGGTCGTAGCCTCTATCATCCGTAGTAAGTACCACTGGTTTTGCTAAATCGTGCAAAAGCATAATCAATCGAATCATTTTCTCTGGACGGACATTCTGCATTGCAACAATCGAATGCTCACCTACCGTATATTTGTGGTGGTGATTATTCTGTATGGTTTCCATTGCTACATCAAACTCTGGCATAAACACACGAGTCAAGCCTAATTCATAAGCTGTACGAATTTCCTCCGGATGATCGGAAACCAGTATCTTTACCAGCTCCACTGCAATACGTTCCTTGCTCACCTTGGCAAGGGTTGGCGCTAGTTCCTTGATGGCTGCCTTGGTCGCTTCATCAATGGTAAACCCAAGCTGTGCCGCAAAGCGCACTGCTCGTAGCATGCGAAGTGCATCCTCTGAGAAGCGCTCCTTTGGATTTCCTACACAACGAATTACCTTGTCCCCTAAATCCTGCATGCCGTCAAACTCGTCCACAACACCGACTCTGTCATTATACGCCATCGCATTGATGGTAAAATCACGACGCTTTAAATCCTCTACCAGATTGGCTGTAAAAATCACTTCCTTCGGATGTCTGGCATCTTCATACTCACCGTCAATGCGGTATGTGGTTACTTCATATCCCACGTGGTTTTTCATAACAGTTACCGTACCATGCTGGATTCCCGTGTCTATCGTGTGGGAGAAAAGTGCCTTTACTTCCTCTGGCTTTGCAGAGGTCGTAACATCCCAATCTTCGGGCACACGAAGTAAGAGTGTGTCACGTACACACCCACCAACTGCGAAGGCTTCATATCCATTTGCTTCTAGCGTCTCTATGATATTTTTCACATCTGTTGGTAATTCGATTCTCATACTTCGTCCTTTTCATAAAAGAGTTCGCTTGCGAACTCTTCGTGCGCGAGCGGTGTTGCAATGCAACTATTTTCTCCTCAGCGAGCTGCACATCCTCAGCGGAGCGTTTTTACTTCATAGGAATTTCCTATGAAGTAAAAAACGTTATTCTATATATAGAATAACGTTTTTTCTCTTTAATTTCAAGATTAGTATGCTTTTCCCCAGTATACTAATTTGTGTGCTGGCTTTCCACAGCATACACATACATTAGAAATCTGTTCCTGATCATCAAATGGCATACAACGGCTGGTTACGCCTGTATCCTCTTTGATTTTCAACTCGCAGTCTAATTCTTCACACCACATACCACGGATGAAACCTGTCTTACTTTCTGCTTTCTGAACAAATTCTGCATAGTTGTGTGCATCTGTAATATGACTATTTAAGAACTCTTTTGCTCTAGCAAGCATATCTGCCTGCATAGTTTCTAAAATTTCTGCAAGCTTTTCATTTAATTCGTCTAAAGAAACAACTGTCTTTTCTCTTGTGTCACGACGAACTACTACACACTGATTATTTTCGATATCCTTTGGTCCGAGTTCTACACGAACTGGGATACCCTGGATTTCCTGTTCTGCGAATTTCCATCCTGGGCTCTTATCTGTTGCATCAATTTTTACGCGGAAGTCTTTAGCGAGAGCTTCTTTCACGTCGTACGCCTTATCAAGAACGCCTTCTTTTTTCTGCTGAATTGGAACTACCATAACCTGTGTAGGTGCTACTCTTGGTGGAAGTACGAGACCAGAGTCATCACCATGTACCATGATAATCGCACCAATCAAACGAGTAGACATACCCCATGAAGTTTCATGGCAGTACTGTAATTTGTTTTCTTTATCGGTATACTGAATACCAAATGCTTTTGCGAAGCCATCACCAAAGTTGTGGGATGTACCAGACTGTAAAGCTTTACCATCATGCATAAGTGCTTCTATCGTATAAGTAGCTTCTGCACCAGCGAATTTTTCTTTATCTGTCTTGCGTCCCTTTACTACTGGAATTGCAAGTACTTCTTCTAAGAACTGTGCATAGAGATTTAACATCTGTACGGTTCTTTCTTCTGCTTCTTCTGCTGTCGCATGAACTGTATGACCTTCCTGCCATAAAAATTCACTTGAACGAAGGAATGGACGTGTAGTCTTTTCCCAACGAACTACCGAACACCACTGGTTATATACCTTTGGTAAATCTCTATGAGACTGAACGGTTTTTGCAAAAAGTTCACAGAATAAAGTTTCAGAAGTAGGACGTACGCAAAGTCTTTCCTGAAGTTCTTCTAAGCCACCATGAGTCACCCATGCTACCTCTGGAGCAAAACCTTCTACGTGGTCTTTTTCTTTCTGAAGAAGACTTTCTGGAATAAACATTGGCATGTACACATTTTCTACGCCTGTTTCTTTAAATCTAGCATCTAATATTTTTTGAATATTTTCCCAGATTGCATATCCGTTTGGTTTAAAAATCATACATCCTTTTACCGATGAATAATCCATAAGTTCTGCTTTTTTTACAACGTCTGTATACCATTGTGTGAAGTCTTCTTCTCTCGAAGTAATGGCTTCTACTAATTTCTTGTCATTTGCCATAACAAATCTCCTTAATTATTAAAAACTATTCAGAGCCACATTCGCAAAATCGCCCTTTCCGTGCTTTCCTTTTGCTCATGTTTGGCTTCTCGCCAAAGAAATTTTCAAAAAAACATTTATTTATGCAAGCATAAATCATATTTTTTTGAAAATCACCTTGGCTCTGAATAGTATCATTCTACCAATATTATGTGAAAAATTCAACAAAGACTTTGCCCAACGGCTGAATTTCAAACTCCATCGAATTTTTCTTGGTCGGATGCTCAAATTCCAACTTGTAAGAGCAGAGGGCAAGCTGCTCTTTATCACCAGCTTCACCATATTTACTATCCCCCACAAGCGGGCATCCTGCATTTGCCATCTGAACACGAATTTGATGCTGACGACCTGTGTTGAGCTTGATATCAAAAAGCGTTTTGTTCCCTTTTGTTTCCACTACTTTATATTCAAGTTTTGCATGCTTGACACCATCTGTCTTAGCATCCACTACCTGTGCAAAATTTGCCTTTTTATCTGTCAAAAGATAGTCTTCCAATATCCCTTCTTTTTCATCTGGAACTTTTGACGAAACTGCATAATAATATTTCCCAATCACCCTGTCCTGTACCTGTTTCGATAAATTCGCCGCTGCCTTTTGATTTTTCGCAAATACCATAACCCCCTCTACTGGTTGGTCGAGGCGATGTACAATTCCGATATAAGGGGGCTCTCCTTTTTTGGCTCTATAATTTTTCAAAAGACTTTCCATATCCTGCTGCCCTAAGCGTTTCGTCTGGGTTGCTACACCTGCCGGCTTTCGACAAACCAGGATATCTTTGTCTTCAAATATAATTTCTATTTCCATTCTCTTTACACTTAAAGGGATTCTTTCGAATCCCTTTTTATCCTTTATTCATTCTCCACTTTTACCTGGCATACCTTCATCGCTTCTAACGCATTCTTGTGACTTTCTGGTGTTACTCCAGCACAGCAAGCTGCGTCTACGATAACTGGTACTTCTGGCAAAAATGCTTTGGCCACCATTACGTTCGAAATAACACAAATGTCTGTACAAAGTCCAATAAAAGTAATGCTCTCAATTGGATCTACCGCATTTAATGCCAATAATTTTTCTGGCAGAAACGATGAACCAAAGGTCACCTTGTCAATTGCTGGAGTTTTACGAAGCACATCCAATTCGGAACGAATCATCCAGCCCTCAGTTCCCTTGATACAATGTGGTACCGGAAGATTCTTTCCTTCCTGTGTATCCATATAGTCCTCAGAGTGTGTATCTCTAGTAAAGAGAACCGTTCCTTCAAAGTTTTCAATCTTCTCCTTTACATTAGGAACAATAGCTACCGCTTCCTTTGTTCCAAGTGCTCCATCAATAAAGTCATTCTGCATGTCTACAACGACTAACACGTTCTGCATACGATCCCTCCTGCTTTCTCATCTGTATTGTTATCTATCATATTTATTTCTTTTCCCCAAGCCTTACGAATGATTTGTTCCGCCCGGCTTGCCTCATCTTTCGCCAGCTGTGGCACTCCTTCTAATGGATACTCTATCCCCAGCTTCTCATATTTATTTTCTCCCAACGTGTGATATGGTAGCACCTCCAGTTTCTCCACGTTAGAGAGTGTTTTTAAGAATTCACCTAACTGCTTTAACGACTCTTCTTTGTAGGTAATGCCCGGCACCACTACGTGACGAATCCATACGGGTTTATCAATTTTATCCAAATATTTGGCAAATGCCAAAATATTGTAATTTGAACATCCTGTTAACTCAACGTGAGCTTCCTCATCCATATGCTTGATATCAAGCATCACCAAATCGGTTACTTTCATAAGCTCCTGAAATCTCGTAAACGCCTTATCATCTTTTGGCTCACTCAGCCATTCTTCACGGAAAAATATTCCCGACGTGTCTAAACAGGTGTGAACATCCTTTTCCTTCGCCTTTGTAAAAAGCTCGATTAGGAAGTCCATCTGTGCCATCGGTTCTCCGCCTGTTGCAGTAATCCCGCCCGTCTTATAAAAGGCGCGGTTTCTCTCAAACATCTCCAGAATTTCATCAACTGATTTTTCTTTTCCTTCACCCATATCCCAGGTGTCTGGATTGTGGCAATACTGGCATCGCATCGGACATCCTTGGAAAAACACCACAAAGCGTACGCCAGGTCCATCTACTGTGCCAAAGGTTTGTATTGAATGAATGTAGCCCATTCTTGTATCTCCTTTAACCTAATCTTATGTTATTATAACCTATCATGGAACGTTCTTGCAATCACTTCATCCTGTTGCTCCTTCGTCAGCTTAATAAAGTTTACCGCGTAGCCCGATACACGAATCGTAAGCTGCGGATATTTTTCTGGATGTTTCTGTGCATCACGTAAGGTTTCCTGATTTAATACGTTGACATTCAGGTGATGTCCACCTTTTTCCATATAGCCATCTAACATATAGGTGAGGTTATCCTTTGCATCCTCAGTATTTTTTCCTAAGGCATCTGGTACTATGCTGAAGGTATTGGAAATACCATCCTGTGAATCCATAAACGGAATTTTCGCTACAGAAGCCAAGGAAGCAACCACACCATGTGTATCTCTACCATGCATTGGATTACTTCCTGGCGCAAAAGCTTCGCCACGTTTTCGCCCATCTGGTGTGGAACCGGTGTTTTTCCCATAAGATACATTCGACGTAATCGTCAAAATTGAAGTGGTTGGGAAGCCGCCACGATACGCTTGATTTTCCTTGATATATCCTACGAAAAGGTGTAGCACCTCTTTTGCAATGTCATCAACCCTGTCATCGTCATTTCCGAATTTTGGGAAATCACCAACGGTTTCAAAATCCACCACAATTCCCTGTTCATTTCGGATTGGTTTTACCTTCGCATATTTGATGGCAGACAAGGAATCCGCTACTACGGAAAAGCCAGCAATACCTGTGGCAAACCAACGAGTAATTTTTTTATCATGCAATGCCATTTCTAATTTCTCATAAGAATATTTATCATGCATATAGTGGATGATGTTTAAGGCATTTACATAAACACCTGCCAGCCATTTCATCATATCTTTATAAGCCCTCATTACCTCCTCATACTCTAAATATTCCGAAGTAATTGGACGATACTTTGGCCCTACTTGTTTTCCCGAGAGTTCGTCCACGCCACCATTAATAGCATAGAGCAAACACTTTGCCAAATTTGCTCTGGCACCAAAAAACTGCATTTCTTTGCCAATCCGCATAGAAGACACACAGCAAGCAATCCCATAGTCGTCTCCATGCACTTCACGCATGATGTCATCATTCTCATACTGAATCGCCGAATGCTTGATAGAAATATCTGCGCAAAACCGTTTGAAATTCTCCGGCAATCGTACCGACCACAATACCGTCAGATTTGGTTCTGGTGCTGCGCCAATATTATTTAAGGTATGCAGATATCGGTAAGACATCTTCGTCACCAAAGGACGTCCATCCAAACCTACCCCTGCAATCGCTTCTGTTACCCAGGTCGGATCCCCCGCAAAAATCGCATTATATTCTGTGGTTCTTGCGAACTTAATTAAACGCAATTTCATAATAAACTGGTCTACCAACTCTTGAATCTCTTTTTCGCTAAATGTCCCTTCTTGTAAATCCCTTTCTGCATAGATATCCAAGAATGTCGAGGTACGTCCAAGTGACATAGCTGCACCATTCTGCTCCTTGGTCGCTGCCAGATATGCAAAGTAAAGCCACTGAATTGCCTCCCGAATATTCGTTGCGGGCTTGCTAATATCATAGCCATAAATTTCTGCCAACTTTTTCAGCTGCTCTAAGGCTCGAATCTGCTCGGAAATCTCCTCTCTCTCGCGAATAATATCGTTATTCATAATGCAGCCCATAGACTGAAATTCTTCCTGTTTCTGCTCTATCAGTCGGTCCACTCCATAAAGCGGCACGCGACGATAATCGCCAATAATTCGTCCACGACCATAGGCATCCGGCAAGCCGGTAATAATGTGCGAAGATCGACAGGCACGCATCTCGGGTGTATATACATCAAACACTCCTGCATTATGCGTCTTTCGGTGTGTCGTAAAATTCTCTACGACCTCCTTGTCTACTTCATATCCACTGTCCTGACAAGCCTTTATCGCCATACGAATTCCACCATAGGGCATAAGCGCTCGCTTAAACGGCTTGTCCGTCTGAAAACCGACAATTTTCTCTTTAGATTTATCCAAATATCCCGGGCCATGCGATGTAATCGTGGAAATAATCTTCGTATCCATATCCAATACACCACCTGCCTCACGCTCCTGCTTCGACAGCTCCAGTACCTGCTCCCACAAGGCAGAAGTATCCTGTGTAGGACCTTCTAAAAAGCTTTCATCCCCCTCATATAATTCGTAATTCTTTTGTATAAAATCTCTTACATTAATTTCTGTCTGCCATGTACCACTTGTAAATCCTCGCCACGCTTGTTTCATAAATACCTCCATAAAATGAAATGTTACTTTATCATGTGCATTTTTATGGAAATTATAAAAGGGTTCTATTTCTAGAACCCTTTTACAGACATATAAAACTTATTTACAATTTAAATCGATATCCTACACCCCAAATTGTCTCGATATACTGAGGCTTTGAGGTATCCATCTCTACCTTTTCACGAATCTTTTTGATATGCACGGTTACTGTTGCAATATCACCAATGGATTCCATATCCCAGATTTCGCGGAAAAGTTCTTCCTTTGTATATACATGATTTGGATTTTCTGCAAGGAAGGTAAGCAAATCAAATTCCTTTGTGGTAAACTGCTTCTCCTCTCCATTAATCCATACTCGTCTTGCAGTTTTGTCAATCTTGATGCCGCGGATTTCGATGATATCATTCTCTACTACACTGCTTCCGATAAGACGCTCATAACGTGACAAATGCGCTTTTACACGTGCCACTAATTCGCTTGGCGAGAATGGCTTGGTCACATAGTCATCCGCTCCAAGACCCAATCCTCTGATTTTATCAATATCATCCTTCTTTGCAGACACCATAAGGATTGGTGTATTTTTCTTCTCACGAATCTGCTTGCAAATTTCAAAGCCATCAATGCCTGGGAGCATAAGGTCAAGGATAAACAAATCGAATTCCTCTGCCAAAGCTCTTGCCAGTCCTGTCATACCGTCATTTTCTACTTCTACTTCAAAACCACTTAATTCTAAATAGTCTTTCTCTAATTCTGCAATCGCTACTTCATCTTCTACGATTAAAATCTTACTCATTTGGCACCTCCTGATATTTTCGAATTACAAAGTACATTACCGTTCCAGTATCCTCTTTGCTAGTAGCCCAAATCTTGCCACCATGGTCTTCTATAATTTTCTTTACAATAGACAAGCCTATACCACTTCCACCGGTCGCAGAATTTCGTGATACGTCTCCTCGGTAAAATCGGTCAAATATGTATGGCAAATCCTTTTGTGGAATACCGCGTCCGTTATCCTCAATTTCTACCTGAATGAAATCTCCTACGTCTTTGATGCGAACATTGATAAAGCCATTCGCTTTATTCATATATTTCGCGGAATTTCCCACGATATTATTGACTACTCGCCGAATCTGCTCTGGGTCTGCAATAATGACAACATCGCTCTCTGTATAATTATAATACGCAAGGCCTATACCTCTCGTCTCCAAATCAATTCCGATTTCCTCGATACAGTCGGCAAAATATTCCTCGACATTTATCTTGGCAAAGTTGTATGGAATCTTGTTCGTGTCAATCTTGGAATACAAAGTCAGCTCATTAATCAGCGTATCCATTTCATTTGCCTTGCTGTAAATTGTACGCACGTATTTGTCAATTTTCTCCGGTGTATTCGCCACTCCATCGATAATCCCTTCCGCATATCCTTTTACTGCTGTGATAGGTGTTTTCAAATCGTGCGCAATATTACTAATCAGGTCCTTATTCTCCTGCTCCGCCCGAATCTTTTCCTCTGCATTCTCCTTTAGCCTTCGCCGCATTTCCTCAAAGGTCACACAAAGCTCATTCATCTCATCCTGCTCTGCGCCCATCGTATCAATGGTAAAATCCAGATTGCCTTCTTTGATATTTTCTGCCGCAATCTGAAGCTTACGTATCGGCGTAACCATACTCTGATAAATCCAAATCATCAGCATTGCTGCCGTCAAAAGAAGTACCAAAAGAATCGTAAATATAATCTCAAACACAAGGCCCTTTACATCTGGCATAACCTCCATATTCTGTGTCATCATCTGCCACTGCACACGGAAAAAAGCTGCGATAAATAGCAATGCCAGAAAGATTGGCACAAACATAATAATACAAAACGAAATAATCAATTTCGATTTTAGTTTCATACATTTCCTCCAATAAAAAACATGGTACAATCTTACTTGATTATACCATGTTTCTTTTGTAAACATATGAAATTTCTATTAATTATTATAAACTTTTAATGCCTCTGCTTTATCAGTCTTTTCCCATGGAAGATCTAAATCAGTTCTACCAAAGTGTCCATATGCTGCTGTACCACGATAGATTGGTCTTCTAAGGTCTAACATCTTGATGATACCAGCTGGACGAAGATCAAATTCTTTACGAACGATTTCTACGAGCTTTTCATCAGAAATTACGCCTGTACCAAAGGTATCTACCATGATAGAAGTAGGCTGAGCCACACCGATTGCATATGAGAGCTGGATTTCACATCTCTTTGCAAGACCAGCTGCTACGATATTCTTTGCAACATAACGTGCTGCATATGCTGCTGAACGGTCAACCTTTGTACAGTCCTTTCCAGAGAAAGCACCACCACCATGACGAGCCATACCGCCGTAGGTATCTACGATAATCTTACGTCCAGTAAGACCTGCATCACCGTGTGGTCCACCGATTACGAAACGTCCAGTTGGGTTGATAAAGAATTTGGTTTCTTCATCAATAAGTTCTGCTGGAAGAGTTACATCAAATACGTGCTTCTTGATATCTTCATGAATCTGTTCCTGTGTCACATCATCATCATGCTGTGTAGAAAGTACAACTGCTTCTAAGCGCTTTGGTGCACCGTTTTCATCATATTCTACAGATACCTGTGTCTTTCCATCTGGACGAAGATAAGTAAGTGTACCATCCTTACGAACCTTTGTAAGCTGTAATGCCATCTTGTGTGCTAATGCGATTGGATATGGCATAAGTTCTGGTGTTTCGTCACTTGCGTAACCAAACATCATACCCTGATCTCCAGCACCTGTATCTAATTCGTCAGTGAGCTTTCCTTCTTTTGCTTCTAACGCTTTATCTACACCCATTGCAATATCTGCTGACTGCTTGTCCAAAGCAACCATAACCGCACAGGTATTCCCATCGAATCCTGTCTTTGCATCGTCATAACCAATTTCATTTACTGTTTTACGAACAATGCCAGGTACGTCAAGCTGAGCATTTGTTGTAATTTCACCTGTTACTAATACGAATCCTGTACATGCTGCTGTTTCACAAGCAACACGGCTCATTGGGTCCTGTTCCAAACATGCATCTAAAATCGCGTCAGAAATCGCGTCACACATTTTGTCTGGATGTCCTTCGGTTACTGATTCAGAAGTGAATAATAATTTTTCCATTTGTTTCTCCTTTTCGTTTTGTTCTATCTCGTTTTTCAAGTTGGTATAAGCAGGTCTTAGAATTGCAAGCAATTCTAAGACTCGCGTTGCTCGTCAGATGAAAAGAAAAACAGAATTACGAGCAAGCTCCTATTCTGTTTTTCTTTTCACCTGACTCTGCTTATACGCGAAAAATCCGCTTATCTGGAATAAGCGGATTACATAATCTAAAGATGGTAAGCCTCTTATTGCTCGATTACTCGCTCAGGTGGGCACCTTCCAATTGCTGGGGTTGCCGTGACTTCATTGATCCTATGTATCTCCATCACTCTGAATAAGAGAAAAATACAATATGAAATTTAACATCTCTCTAAAGCTAAGATATCTTAATTTCACACATATGTCAAGTGTATTTTATTGACTTTTCATTGGATAAAATTTATACTTATTCTATACATGCATTTTAGGAGTAAATCATGATAAAAAAATTACCAACCAGACAATTAAAAGCAGGTATGATTGCACTTGAAGCAATTACGACACCGCTAGGACAGAACATTGCTCCAGCGGGCACAGAATTGACTCGACAGATTATCAACCGCATGAAGCTCTACAAGGTAGAATCCGCACTCGTTGATATTCCAGATTATATCATTGATATGCTTTTTAGCGAGTCTTCCAATCCCGCACCCGCATCTGCTACACAGAAAACTGTATATATTCCAGTTCCTGTGCCTGCAGCTACGGCAGAACCTGCACCCGCTCCTGAACATATACCCGTTCCAGAGCCTACACATTCTGTAATTGAAGAACCTATAGAAAAAGAACCTACTCCGGAAGATACTGCTGCAGCTATGCGGAAAACTCGTATCAACGAGATTAAACCAAACTCAAAAAAAGTCATGGAATCTCCAGAGTTTATGAGTTTCCAGATACAGTATCTATCCGCAATCAATGATTTAAAAACGATTTTTGAAAATGTTGTAAAAGACAAATCTTACCAAATTAATGAACAGTCGTTGGTAAACAATATTTCATCACTTATCGTATCCCGTAACACAATCACGGAGTTATTTGATATGCTTTATCAGATGCATACCTTAGAGGATTCTGTTTATGCACACTGTGTCAATGTTGCATTAATTGCTCGTATGATTGGTAGATGGCTACATCTTCCTCCAAACGATTTGAATATCCTTACTTGCTGTGGACTTTTCCACGATATTGGAAAGTTATCTGTTCCAGCAGAAGTATTAAATAAACCAGGCAAACTTACGGATGAAGAATTTGCCTTGATTAAAGCACATCCAAAATACGGATATGAGCTATTACGCAACCAGAACATCGATAACCGCATTAAGCAGTCTGCTTTGATGCATCACGAACGTTATGATGGCAGCGGTTATCCAAATGGACTTTCTGGTGAACTTCTCCTTGACTTTGCAACCATTATCTCGATTGCAGACGTATATGACGCTATGACTGCAGCACGAGCTTATCGTGAACCACTCTGTCCATTCGAGGTAATTGCCAACTTTGAGCAGGAAGGTTTCCAGAAATACAACACCAAGTTTCTGCTTGTATTTTTAAATCACATCGCGTCTACATACCAAAGTAACCGCGTTATGTTAAATGATGGACGTGCCTGCAAAATCGTAATGTTAAATCAGAGCACACTCTCAAAACCAATCGTCCAGTTCGACGATGGCAGCTGCCTCGACTTATCGAGCCAGAGAGAACTCCACATAACAAAAATCCTATAGGCCTAATATAACTAGTTACCAAAAGGAGTTGCAAAAGCAACTCCTTTTATTTCAGAAATGTATTTTGTTTATAAAGTAAATTGTCTAAAAAAGTAAGAAAAACTCTTTATGAGCAAAATCGTTATGAAACCTTAAGGATGAACTTCTGCAACTCCTTCTCGCTTGTAACAAGTTCAATCTTGCCACCGAGTTCACGAAGCTTTCCATCGAAGTTCTCATAACCTCTAAGGATATAGTGGATATCATCCACCACAGTCACACCCTCTGCAGCAAGGCCCGCAATAACAAGGGCTGCGCCTGCACGCAAGTCTGGTGCATTTACTCTGGCACCGGTGTACTTTTCTACACCTGTGATAATTGCAATATTGCTTTCTACTTTAATGTTTGCTCCCATTCTAGTAAGTTCATCTACATAACGGAAACGATTCTCAAAGATACTTTCGGTAACGGTACTGGTTCCCTCTGCAATTCCTAAAATAACTGCCATCTGTGGCTGCATATCGGTTGGGAAGCCTGGGTAAGGGAGAGTCGTTACCTGTGTGCGTTGCAGCTTGCCATTCGAAATAACACGTACTGCATCATCAAATTCCTCAACCTCACAACCTGCTTCTAAAAGCTTTGCAGTGGTTGCTTCTAAGTGTTTTGGAATAACATTAGTTACTAAAACATCACCGCCTGCTGCCGCTGCCGCAAACATAAAGGTCCCAGCTTCAATCTGATCTGGAATGATGGAATATTCTGTCTTGTGAAGCTTTTCTACACCTACAATTCGAATAACATCGGTACCTGCACCGCGGATATTTGCTCCCATACTGTTCAAGAAGTTTGCCACGTCTACAACGTGTGGCTCTTTTGCAGCATTTTCAATAACAGTTTTGCCTTCTGCCAATGCTGCTGCCATCATAATATTGATGGTCGCACCAACTGACACTTTGTCTAAATAGATGTGAGTACCCATTAAACGTTCTGCTTCTACTTGGAAAAGACCATGGGAGATATCTACCTCTGCCCCCATAGCACAGAAGCCCTTTTTATGAAGGTCAATCGGTCTGCTACCGATATCACAACCACCTGGAAGTGCAACTGCTGTTTTTCTGTATTTGCCAAGCAACGCTCCGATTAAGTAATAAGAAGCACGAATTTTACGAATATATTCATTGTCAACTGTCAAATCATGAATAAAGGAACCATTGATTTTTACCTTGTGCTCATTTACGCGTTCTACCTTCGCACCAATCTGTTCAATGGCTTGTAAGAGTACATTGATATCCCTAACGTTTGGCAAGTTTTCAATTGTAACGGTTTCGTCTGTCATAATTGCAGCCGCTAAAATAGGAAGAGCCGCATTCTTCGCTCCACCAATTTCCACTTCACCATATAAAGGATTTCCACCTTTAATTACGTACTGTTCCATCTTTCACCTCAACAAACTATCTGTTATATAGTATTCTATAGTCGCCTAATTGTTATTCAATTTCTGTAATTTGTTAACTAATAAATCTACGGTTTCTTCTACATTAAGACCTTCTTCTGAAATCTGAACATCCGCATATTTTTCATACAGCGGTGTACGCTCCATATAAAGATCATAAAGCGTTTGTCCTTCTTTTAGAACCACGCCTCTGCCTTTGATATCGGAGAGACGTTTTTCTAATATTGGAAATGATACCTTTAAATATACAACGGTACCGATTTCTTTTAAATGCTCCATGGCTTCTTGTCCGTATATTACGCTTCCGCCCGTCGCAATAATCGTTTTTGTACAATTGATATTGGCATTCACACGATTTTCTACCTCAATAAAACCATCGGTTCCAACCTCTGCAATGATATCCTTTAGAAGTTTTCCTTCCTGTTCCTGAATCAATAAATCTGCATCCAAAAACTGATATCCTAACACTTTGGCAAGAATTACACCAATTGTGCTTTTTCCCACGCCTGGCATGCCAATCAAAACAATATTGTTATTACTCATTCTATTTGCCTTCTGTTGTTTCTACATCTTCTGTTGATTCTGTGGTCTGAGTAAGAATGTTGTGGAATTCGATTTTTTCTACAACAGCATCATTTACTGTCCATCCATCTTCCTTCTGCCACTCATCTAACTTATCACTGTATACCTTGTTTTCACGCTCTGTAATAATAGCCGCACGATTGTCTTCAGTTGCCTTTGCATCTGTATCTTCATCGATACGAGCGATGTAAAGAGCCGATTCTGTTTCAATAACCTTTGAGCTTTCGCCAACCTTCATAGCATTTAATGCTTCCACAAGAGTCATATCTAAAGTATCATCATTCTTGTTATAGGCTGTGTCTGTAGCTGTATAACCATTATTCTTTGCAGCGTCTTCTAAACCGACACCACTCATCTCTGTAACAATTTTCTCCGCGGTAGCCTTAAGTGCTGCAACCTGTGCTTCGGTATATTTTGTATAGTTTCCATTTTCATCGTTTTCGCCAGCAATACCAATTTCCACTAATGTAATACCACGCATATTAGCTTCTTCATCACTTACATTACGGTCTGTATCAACAGTAATAGCGTCATACATCTTTGCCTGAATAGTATAAAGAGTCAGCACTTCGATAACTATTTCTTCTGTTGCACCAAATTCTTTAATCGCTTCCTCAGAGTTTGCTGCAATAAATGCCTGTGCTGCTTCCTTAATTGCCGCTTCGTCTTCCTCTGTAAGCTCTACATTGTAATCTGCCATGTGTGCCTTTAAAGTATATAAATCATGTAAGGAAATCATAACAGAATCTTTTAAATCTTCTTCTAATGTGGTTCCGTATCCGTAGAGATCCTGTTCCCAAACATCTTCTCCGAACCAAGAAATATACATATCATCAATGCCTGCTTTCTGGTATTTGCAAACAAAATTTACAACACCGGCAGATACCTGCTGGTCTCCTAATGTTGCTGCTGTTTCATCTGCACTTACTCCACAGCCAACAAATGTTGTCAAACAAAGTACCCCTGCCAAAGCAAGAGCTGCTAATTTTTTCAGTTTCATATTTCCTCCTAAACATAGGCAAACTACGCCTTATATCATTATTTTCATTATAGAACCTTTTCTCTTATCTATCAAGTTTTTTCTTGTATTTCCGCAAGTACAGATAGCGATTCCAAAAGATTTTTCAAAATTTCTACCACATCTTTTCCCTTTTCCTTGGAATTTCCATTCAAGGTATAGATAAAGTACGGACTCTTTGCATCCGCTACAAATTTCAAAAATGGAGCGTTCGATTGCACTACCTGTGGAATCAGTGCTGGATTGATTTTGGCTTTTTCATACATCAAAAGCTTGAGCTCATTCCCCTTCTGACCGACCTCCTTCACATATAGTGAGTGTGCAAAGAACTTGAGCCTTGCAATCGTCAAGAGATTTTGAACAGATTTTGGCGGTTCTCCAAATCGGTCTATGAGCTCCTCCAACATCTCCTCTGCCTCGTCTTCGGTTTCGATACCTGCAATTCGTTTGTAGATATCCAGCTTCTGTAGCTCATTAGAAATATAGGTAGGCGGTATATATGCGTTGGTATTGATATCAATGGAGGTGTCAAATCGTTCTTCCAGCTCTACCCCCTTCGCTTCTTTTACAGCTTCATTTAGCATCTTGCAGTACAAATCATAACCCACCGCTTCCATATGTCCGCTCTGCTCTGCTCCCAAAAGATTTCCCGCACCTCGAATTTCCAAATCTCGCATGGCAATCTTAAATCCACTGCCCAGCTCCGAATATTCCTTCATCGCTGCGAGACGTTTTTCTGCCACCTCTTTTAACATCTTATTTCTACGATACATAAGGAAAGCATATGCCGTTCGATTAGAACGACCTACACGACCACGTAGCTGGTAGAGCTGCGATAAGCCCATATTATCTGCATCATGAATAATCATGGTATTTACATTGGAAATGTCGAGCCCAGTTTCAATAATCGTCGTAGAAACCAGCACATCGATTTCTCCATTGATAAAGCGGTACATAATTTTTTCCAAATCCCGCTCCTTCATCTGCCCATGGGCAAAGGCAACATTTGCCTCCGGTACAAGTGCCTGAATCTTGGTCGTAATATCATCAATATCCTTTACTTTATTATAAACATAAAACACCTGTCCATCGCGTGCCAATTCGCGATTAATTGCCTCACGCACCATCTCCTCATTATACTCTAGCACATAGGTTTGAATCGGAAGTCGATCCATTGGCGGTTCCTCCAAAACACTCATATCACGAATCCCAATCAGACTCATGTGAAGCGTTCTTGGAATCGGTGTTGCCGTCAGCGTCAGCACATCCACATTCGTTTTCATCTGCTTGATTTTCTCTTTATGGGCCACACCAAAGCGCTGTTCCTCGTCTACTACCAATAGCCCCAAATCCTTGAACTCCACATCCTTGGACAAAATACGATGGGTTCCTACAACCACATCTACCTGTCCCTTTTTCAAGCCCTCCACGGTGTGCTTCATTTCAGAAGCTGAACGGAAACGACACATCAAATCCACGCGCACCGGAAAATCCTTCATACGCTGAGAAAAGGTATTGTATATCTGCTGCGCCAAAATCGTCGTTGGTGCCAGGTAGGCTACCTGCTTGCCTTCCTGCACAGCTTTAAAGGCTGCTCGAATTGCAACCTCTGTCTTCCCATAGCCTACGTCTCCACAAATCAGTCGATCCATGATTTTAGTACTTTCCATGTCACGCTTGGTATCCTCGATTGCCAGCACCTGATCCTCTGTTTCTTCGAATGGGAATAATTCTTCGAACTCTCTCTGCCATACCGTATCAGCACCGTACACGAAGCCATTTTTCTCCTCACGAAGTGCATATAGCTTCACCAAATCCGCGGCGATTTCCTTTACCGCACCACGTACTTTAGATTTCGTCTTGGTCCATTCCTGTCCGCCCAGACGATTCAGCTTTGGCTTCTTAGCATCCTTACCTGCATATTTCTGAATCATCTCTAGCTGAGTTGCCAAAATATACAGGTTTGAACCGCCAGCGTACTCTATCTTGATATAATCCTTTAATATCTTATCGACCTCAATTTTCTCAATGCCTTTGTATACTCCAAGACCATGATTTTCGTGTACCACATAATCGCCTACATTCAAATCTGTAAAATCGGCAATCTTTTCGCCTTCATAGGTGCGATGACGCTTTTTCTTCTTTTTCTCACCGCCAAAAATATCTGTTTCCGTAATCACTGCGAACTGCAAAATTGGATACTCGTATCCTCTGTGTACTTTTCCATAGCAGACCATAATCTGCCCCTCTAAAAGCGCATGGTCGTAGTCCTCCGTATAAAAACTATTCAAGCCTTCATTTAGCAAGTCTTCTGCCAATCGTCTCGCTCTGGTTCGCGAGCCTGAAAGCAAAACAATCTTATAATTATTTTTCTTATATTTCTTTAAATCCTTTACCAAGAGTTCAAAACTGTTGTTATAAGAATTCACACTCTTTACATGAATCGCAAAACTTCCCTGCTGTTTTAATCCGTTCGCCTTTGCATCCAATGCCGCAAAAGAAATGCAAGTAAAGACATTACATTTTGCTACAATCTCTTTTTCTAAAAAAAGTTCTTTCATCTGTCCCGGTAGGATATATCCCTTTTCCAAACGGTGTTTCATACTCTCCGAGAATTCCATTTCTGTCTGCTTTCCACGCTCTATACAACGACTTAATTCATCAAAAAAGATATTTGTATCCTCTGGCGAAAAATAATCCAGAAGTCCTATTCTATCTGCACAGAAATAAGACAGGTACGCATCCATTCCTGCATAAATAGACAATTCACCCCACTCCTCCGCTTTCTCCTCTGCGGTCGAGAGTGCACGGTAAGCCTCCTCTGTCTTCATTTCCTTACGGAGCTTCTCCGAAGTCTTTTTTGCTTCCTTTAGAAGCTTCTCAATCCCCGCCTGCTTCTCCTCCTCGGAAAGCACCAGCTCACACGCCGGATAGATTCGTATCTCCTCAATCGATTCAATCGATTTTTGGCTCTCCGTATCAAAGGTGCGGATGGTATCAATTTCATCTCCCCACATCTCGATTCGAATCGGATTTTCTTCCGTCAGCGGAAAAATATCCAGAATACCTCCTCGCAGTGCAAACTGTCCCATAGTTTCGACCTGGTATTCCTTTTCGTAACCCATGCGCACCAGCTGTTTGGTAACCTCCTCTAAAGAAAGCTCGTCACCTGGTGTAAGTGTCAGGACACTTTCCCACAGTTTCTGCGGTGGAGCCTGTGTATTCATCAGCGCATCAAAGGTTGTAATCACCGTAACACGCTCCTGCTCATGAATCGCCTTCAGTGCGCGAATACGTTCTGCCGTTAAAACATTTCCTCGGATATCCGCCTGATAAAACAGTACGTCCTTTGCTGGATAATATACTACCCCTGCATCAAAAAAGCGATAGTCCTCATAGAGTTCTTTCGCCTTTTGTTCATGAAAAGTAACGATGATATTGTTTTTCTTACCATCGCTACATGCATACATCATATGTGGTTTTTGTGCATCAATACATCCTGTTACAGAGTATAGGCCCTTTTCTTTTTCCGCCTGTTTTAATAAATCCCGAAAGCCTCCCAAATCCTTCAAAGGTTCTACAAATGTCTTCACGTTCTATACCTGCTTCTTTGCATTAAAATCATTCATCGCCTTGTCTACATCACCCTGCACCATAAGTGCCGTCGCCTGTAAAATATCTGGCATAATCTCCTTTAGCTTTGCGTTGTCGTCCTCTGAGAAATGCCCCAGCACGTAGTCTGCCAAATCCCATCCGCTAGGCTTCTCCCCTACGCCAACCTTGATACGCATAAAGTTCTGGGTCCCTGTGTGTGCGATAATGCTTTTAATTCCATTATGCCCACCTGCACTGCCTTTCTTGCGGATACGAAGGTTACCTGGCACAAGACTGATATCATCGAAAATTACCAGCAATTCTTCCTCTGGATCAATCTTATAAAAGTCCATGACTGCACGGACACTCTCGCCACTTAGATTCATAAAAGTCTGTGGTTTCACCAAAAGCACCTTGTTTCCTTCGATAATACCTGTACCACATAGTGCCTTATGTTTTTTCTCACTAATACTGATTCCGTATTTGTCTGCCAACGCGTCCAACACCAGAAAGCCTGCATTGTGTCTGGTGTTTTCGTATTTCTTTCCTGGATTTCCTAATCCGACAATTACAAACATATTTTTCTCCTTAAAAAGCCCTCGCCCATTCGGCGAGGGTTTTCTTAATCAAGTTCTTTACTTATTTCTTCCTTATATTTACCCAATATTAAATTGGAAATCTGCTCTCTAGTCGCAGAACTGATTGGGTGTGCGATATCACGATATTCCCCATCACTCGCTTTACGGCTAGGCATTGCAATAAACAATCCCTTTTCTCCTTCTATTACCTTAATGTCATGAACCACAAATTCATTCTCAATGGTAATAGAAACCACAGCCTTCATCTTCCCCTCTTTTTCTACTCTGCGAATACGTACATCTGTTATCTGCATACAAAAGCCCCCTTTGCTATACTACGCCGTCTTAACGTAATCACATAATATTATCTTCTCCATATTTAAATTATAACACATAAAAATTTTTCCACAACCTTTGGTTTGCAAAACAGCAGTTAAGAGTTATAATATAAGAAGTAAATGCTTAAAATATAAATATAGAAAGGGAATCCTTATGTATACGCTTAATTTTAATGAACCAATTCATGTTTATTTTATGGGCATCGGCGGAATCAGCATGAGCGGTCTGGCGGAAATTCTTTTGGACCAGGGCTTTACCATCAGTGGCTCTGATATGAAGGAATCTTCTCTTACCACCCAGCTCGAAAAACGAGGCGTCAAAATATATTATGGACAGATTGCATCAAATATTACCTCCGATATTGATTTGGTAGTTTATACCGCTGCTATCCGTGAGGACAACGAAGAATGGCAGGCTGCAAAAAATGCCAACATTCCTATGTTGACTCGTGCACAGCTGTTGGGACAGATTATGGATAATTACAAAAACTCCATTGCAGTTTCTGGAACCCACGGCAAGACCACCACTACTTCTATGATTAGTCAGGTGCTTTTGGAAGCCAACACTGACCCTACCATTACCGTCGGTGGCATTCTTTCAGCAATTGACGGAAATTTGCGTGTAGGTGAATCAGAGGTATTCATTTCAGAAGCCTGCGAATACACTAATAGTTTTTTGAATTTCCGTCCAAAATACAGCATTATCCTGAATGTCGAAGCGGAACACTTGGATTTCTTTAAAGATTTAGCGGATGTTCGCAATTCCTTCAAAAAATTTGCAGCAAACACCCGTCCAAATGGCGCCACGATTATCAATGGTGAAATCGAAGACTACGAAGACTTAATCGAGGGACTTCCTCACAAGGTAATTACCTACGGGTTCGACACTCGCTTTGACTATTACGCCAAAGACATTACCTTTGATGAAAGAGCCTGCGGTATCTTTACCGTAATGCACGAGGGCAAAGCTCTCATGAAGGTTCACTTAAATGTTCCTGGTATACACAATGTCTCTAATGCACTTGCCACCATCGCTTTGGCAGAGCTTATGGAGCTTCCGCAGGAAGAAGTTTTAGCCGGCCTGCGCAAATTCGGCGGCGCTAATCGTCGTTTCCAGTACAAAGGACAGATAAATGGCATTACCGTAATCGACGACTATGCTCATCATCCAACCGAGATTCAGGCTACCTTGGATGCAGCAAAGAACTTTATGCATGAACGACTGGTTCTCGTATTCCAGCCACATACCTACACTAGAACTCAGGCCTTCCTAAAAGAATTCGCAGAAGTGCTTTCACAGGCAGATGTTTTGGTACTTGCCGACATCTATGCGGCTCGAGAAAAAAACACCATTGGAATCAGTTCGAAGGATTTACTTGATTTAGTAAAAGAAACGGGAACAGAATGCTATTATTTCCCTTCCTTCGAAGAAATTGAAAAATTTTTATTAAAAAATTGTATGAACGGCGACCTGTTGATAACTATGGGAGCTGGAAACGTTGTAGAAATCGGCGAATCGTTATTAGGCAAATAGTTGTCCACATTATTCACATTGAAATGGTTGATTTTATCCCATCTCAATGTGGATTTTTTTACCATTTAAAAAGCCTTAAAAATAGGCATGTCTATTGAGTTATCCACGTTATCCACGAATCCGCAACCCCTTGATTTTACTGGGTTTGTGGGCTTTTGGGGGCTTCCATTTCTGTTTTTACTGTGTTATACTGTGAACACTTGGCAAGGTATTTTCAAGCCTAGTGTGAACCTATGCCCTTGTGGCGTAATTGCTCACAGGCCAAGCAATGAAAGAGGGTTTTGAAATGTCAAAGATTCAATTAACAAGCGATTATCCACACAACCACATTAGTGTGCCACGTGTGTTTATCGATAAATATATGGCAGATGCCAACGGCGAATTTGTAAAGGTTTACCTTTTCCTTTTGCGCTGTATGGGTTCTCGTGCGTCCTCTGACTGCTCGATTTCTGCCATTGCAGACCATTTTAATTATACAGAAAAAGATATTTTACGTGCTTTGAAATACTGGGAAAAGGTTGGCGTTTTGAGTATTGAAGTAAATGACCGCAGTCAGCTAACGGGCGTATGCTTCAAGGACTTAACCGGAGGTGTGCAGCATTCTTCTTCCAACACGATTAAGGTGTCTAATGAAGAATCTACTACAATAGTATCTGCGCCTGCAGAAGCTCCTGTCATGGAGGCTGTGACAGAACCAGTAAAACCAGCTCGTACCAAGAAAGCAAACACAACAAATAAGAAACGTGAGTATACCTTAGACGAAGTAAAGGCGTTCACCAATAATCACGAGATATCTGAACTACTGTTCATTATCGAAACCTATTTGAAGCATCCGCTCAATTCTACCGAGATGAATACCGTATTCTTCTGGTATGATGGACTGAAATTCTCAGGCGAATTGATTGAATACCTAGTGGAATACTGTATCACCAATGGTCACTCTAGTCTTCGCTACATGGACAAGGTTGCTATGGGATGGGCTGAAAATGGCATTGATTCGATTGAGAAAGCCAAAGACCATGTTTCCATTCGCTCCAAGGCTTATTATAGCATTATGAAGGCCTTCGGTATCAGCGGACGCAATCTCGCAGATTCCGAGATCGTTTTTGTAAATAAATGGTCCAAGGAATTTGCTTTTGATATCGAAATCATTCAGGAGGCTTGCAAACGCACCATTTCTGCAACGCAAAAACCTAGTTTTGAATATGCCGATACTATTTTGACGAATTGGCACAATCAGAATGTACATACTTTAAAGGACATCGCTGCTTTGGATGAAGCCTTCAATAAGAGTAAGCGCACATCTGTGCCAGCACAGACAACCACCGCTAAGCGCAACAAATTCAACAACTTCGAGCAGCGTACCTATGATTTTGATAAACTTGAAAAAATGCTACTTACTTCTTCTGTTCAATAAGTACAATCGAAGTTTTGGAGGAACCTATGGCACTTTCAAATGCACAATATGATGAAATCATGCGTGGTTATCAGAGCAGACAGCTTGTGAATCGACATCTGACGCAGGAGCGACTCGACACAGCTTATGCCAAGCTACCACAGCTGAAATCTATAAATGAGCAGATTGCCTCTCTCTCGGTTGAGGCAGCACGCAAGAAATTAGATGATGACAGTCTAAGCTTCAATCTTTTGAAGAAAAAAATCGAAGAATTACGACTTGAAAAAAACGACTTGTTAAAAAGTAATGGTTTTGACGAAGATTATTTTGAGCCTGTGTATACTTGTAGAGAATGCAAAGATACGGGTTATTTGGGCGGCGAGAAATGCCATTGCTTCAAGCAAGAGGTTATCAATGTTGTTTACTCACAGTCAAATATCAAAAACATTTTGTCTCGTGAGAATTTTAATTCCTTTTCTTACGAATACTATTCAGACGAGGAAATAAATCCAACCACAGGCCTTTCCTCTCTTGAAACTGCAAAACGTGCAGTGGATGAGTGCAAGCGTTTTATTGAGGATTTTGACAACAAGCCAAAGAACCTCTTTTTCTATGGTAATACCGGTGTTGGAAAAACTTTCCTATCAAATTGCGTAGCAAAAGAATTATTGGAAAAAGGTAATTCTGTTATTTACTTTACAGCCTTCCAATTATTTGATATATTGAGCAAAGGTGTGTTTGACCGCGATGCAGATGCTATCGCTGCACATCAGAATATTTTCGATTGCGATTTACTAATCATAGATGATTTAGGAACCGAGTTTGCAAATTCGTTTACAACATCGCAATTGTTTTTGTGCGTCAACGAACGACTGCTCCGTCAGAAGTCAACGATTATTTCGACCAATCTGAACTTAAATCAGATGATTGACATGTATTCGGAACGCACCTGGTCACGCATTTCCAGCAATTACACGCTCATCAAACTATTTGGTGATGACATTCGCATTCAGAAGAAATTACGCTAATTCATTTGGTAGTTACTTATACATTCTTGTATAAGCTAATTTATAAACAACTTTTTTATACGGAGGACCCCCATGCCAAACGAGGAAAGAATTTTAGAAACCATTCCAAATGGAATCGTAGGACTTATCCCTACCAAAAGCTGCACCGATATGGGTGCGAAGGTAGACCAGTACCTCACCACTTGGAGAGAACACCGCGAACACGAACATCAGCATGATGCAGCATTCAAGGATTATCACAAAGAAAGCTATGTAATCCCTGTTTCTACACCACGTTTCGGTTCCGGCGAAGCAAAATGTGTAATCAACAAATCCATTCGTGGTCTTGACTTATACATTTTAGTTGACGTAACTAACTGGAGCTTAACCTACAAACTTTGCGGACACGAAAACCGCATGTCTCCAGACGACCACTATGCAGATTTAAAACGTATTATCGCTGCTTGTGGCGGAAAGGCTAGAAGAATTACTGTTATTATGCCTTTCCTCTATGAAAGCCGTCAGCACAAACGCTCTTCTCGCGAATCCCTTGACTGTGCATTAGCACTCCAGGAATTAGTATCTATGGGCGTAGATAATATCATTACTTTTGATGCACATGATCCACGTGTACAGAACGCAATTCCACTTCGTGGTGGTTTTGAATCTGTTCGTCCAGTATATCAGTTCATCAAAAACATTTTTAGAAATGTAAAAGATATCCAGATTGACCCTGAACACTTAATGGTTATCTCACCAGACGAAGGTGCTACCAGCCGTGCAATTTACATGGCAAATATCCTTGGAGTAGATATGGGTATGTTCTACAAACGTCGTGATTACACAAAGATTGTAGACGGACGTAACCCAATCGTTGCACACGAGTTCTTAGGTCAGGATTTAAACGGAAAAGATGTTATCATCTTAGACGATATGATTTCTTCTGGTGAAAGTATGATTGATACAGCAAAAGAATTGAAGAAACGTAATGCAAATCGTATCTTTGTTTGCTCTACCTTCGGTCTTTTCACAAACGGTCTTGCTTCCTTCGATAAAGCTTATGAAGAAGGCTTAATCTACCGTGTTGTTACAACAAACTTAACCTACCAGACTCCAGAATTACTTTCTAGAGAATACTACATCAACTGTGATATGAGCAAATACATCGCTTACATCATCGATACCTTAAATCACGATGCTTCTATTAGTGATTTATTAAATCCATATGACAGATGTCAGAAGATTATTGAACAGTATAAGGCAGACCCATATAGTGTTAAATAACAAGTTAACTCATAAAGAGATTTTCTAAAGAATACGAAATGGGCCTATATTTATATGACTTCACACTCACTCTCGTTCCGTATCGGACGTAGCAGTACTAAGTTCGCAAAGACTTACGTCTATGCTCGCTAAGTGCTGACGTCCTCAAGGGTGTTCAGTCATTATAAATATAGGTCCATTTCTTACTTTTCTAGATACTTTACTTTATGAGCGAAATGCGTTTGAGTCGTAAAGTAGGGGCTTTTGCCCCTTTATAGCAATAACGCATTTTAAGAATTAGATATTCCCAAAAAGTAAGAAACGAGGCATATGTATATATACCTCGTTTCGTAATATTTAGAAAAACCTAATTCTTAACTAAATCGTTAATCATTTCTTCGAATACTTCTGCAACTACTGGACGGGAAAAGTAATACCCTTGTAAATAGCAGTCCTTGAATTGTCTCAAGAATTCTACCTGCGAAAGAATTTCAACGCCTTCCACAACGACCTTTAAGTCCATGGTCTGTGCCATTTCAATAAGCGCTTTCAAAATAAGTCGACTCTTCTTTTCCTCTCCATCCAGGAATTTCAAATCCATCTTGATGATATCAAGCGGCATTTCTTTTAACATATTTAATGAAGAATATCCACTACCAAAATCATCCATGGCAATTTTGAATCCCTCCTTCTGTAACTCTCGAATCAAATCATAGATATTGTCAGAGTCTTCTCCACAGATAGATTCTGTAATCTCCAGCTCAATATCTGAGGTCTCCAAATTGTATTTCTGAATCAACTCTTTCAGCTTATTCATAAGCTCACTTCCATAGAAATGCGCTCTTGATACATTGATAGAGATTGGTACAGTCTTTATGCCTTTTTCTTTCATTTGTGCCTGTAAACGACAGGTTTCTTCCCAAACAAAGTAGTCTAGCTGAATGATAAATCCATCTTTTTCAAATACCGGAATAAACACACCTGGTGAAACAATCCCTTTCTCAGGATGCTGCCAACGCACTAGAGTTTCACCGCCGACAATCTTTTCCGTAGCTGGGTCATATTTTGGCTGAACTACAATATAAAATTGTCGTTCCTCTAATGCTTTTTCCATTTCATGTTCGATTTGCTGCTCTACTAATTGCTGTTGCCTTTCGCTATCATTATAGAAATGGATATATTCTACATATTTGTAATTCTTATCATGGGCAGCAATAAAAGCTCTATCGCACATAACATTGATTGGCATTTCCTTCTGGTCTTCTACCAGAAAAACTCCATATACCACTCGGATATCCATATCCTCTAAGAAGGTATGGAAGCTCTTTGGAAATTCAATCTGCTCAAATTCTGACTTTGGCATACACATGTAATAGTGGTCTGCCATAAAACGAGCTGGTATCATATGATGCTCTTTATCCAGCTTTTGAACCTGCTCCGCAATTTCCTTAAGCAGTCTGTCACCTACATTCATCCCATAGAGCTCATTTACAACCTTAAAGTTGGAAATATCCATGGTGATAATACACATTTCCTCATCAGCTTCTTTAATCAGCTCTCTCGCCACTTCGTAGAAATGCGAACGGTTATATAGACCTGTTAGCTCATCCAGCTGTACCTTTTTCTGCAAGAGCTCGTATTCCTTTTTCTGCACCTTATAATTTGCCATTCTCTGTGTGAGAACCGTGTAAATTAAAAGCCCCACTACTAATAGTACCGCAACAAATACCATCCACTCCCAGTATTGATAGATGAAATCATCACTTTCTAGTGGATATGGATTCATGAGCAATTCTCGTTCTACGATTTCATCTATTTCCTCATCTGTTACATGATGAATCGCTTTATTTAAGATATTTATAAGCATCTCCTGCTCACTTGTACCAACAATACGCACATCATTTCCGTGTTCAATCCCTGGAACCACGACTAGCTTATCCGAATATTCTGGCTTCTGCATTAGGTAACTAGCTCGATGACTATTTTGAATAACCATGCCAGCTTCTTTATTTATCAAGGCCTCAAAACAGCTTTTCGCATCCGCATAGTATTTCATTTCATAGTCTGGATTTTCTTCCAATAGAAGCGGCTCCAAATATGCTAGGTCTTTCGTCATCGCAATTACATGCGAAACATATTTGTCTTCCATAAATGCTTCCTGGCGTTTTATATATGCCACCGAAACATTCGTAACTGGATTTGACACAATTGTATTCTCAGCTCCACTATAAAATTCCATGGCACGCTGCGTACGCAATAATAGATATCCATTCTCCAAATACTCTTGATACGTATCCTCCGAATATTCATCCTCATCGCTCGCCTCTAACACCATATCAATTCCACTTTTTTCTGCGAGCAACTGGATCACTTCCGCCCAAATGCCTTTCGTCTCTCCCTCCTCTAAATAGCAGGAAGGCTTCTGATCCTGAAGCATTTTAATCTTTATCGTTCCTAGGGACTCGATATATTCTAATTCCGCCTTTGAAAATGGAGGTAAGCTAGAAACAGAGCTGTGGCTAAAGTATCTCTCCAAAAGTTCACTTTCAAAGGATGGTTCATCAAACATAATCTGCTGTAATACTTCCTCTATTTCTCCAATTAGAGTAGCTCCATTCGGGTTTGCCATACAATAAAAGGCATTTGCACCTGAAACATCGATCAGTTTCAGCTCTGGAGTCGCATATCGACTTGCAATAACCAACATGTCGATTTCTTCACGCTCCAGTGCAGCAACCATTGCATTTTCTTCTTTGAAATAGATTCCCTGATAGCTGATTCCCTCTTTTATCGCATACTGCTCAAAATCCTGTGCGGAATAACTGTCTATGAGCAGTCCCACTCTTGCACCATTCATTGCTTCGTAGTCCTGGTAAGAAATCGAGCTATCTTTCTTTGCATACAGTAAAGAAGATTCATATCCTAATGGAATATCCGCGTAAACAAATTCCTCTGCACGTTCCTTCGTATAATGGGCCGTACAGATTAAATCAATCTCTCCATTACGCAGTTTTTCCATGCAACTATGCCAGCTCTCATCATTTATATACTGATACTTCCAACCCGTATATTCCGAGATTTTTTCAAGATATTCCACACCATATCCATAATATTCCCCATTTTCCTCATGGATAAAGTTTGAATTTGCATCATATCCAATTCTGACAATTGTCTCATCTGCCTCATAAATGGATTGATTCATTGGCAATATCATCGCACCTATTACAAGAATCAATATTAAATCACGTACGATTCTTCTCATTTGAAGTCCCCTTGCAAACTTCATAACACTTCACCTCTTTTGCCACAAGATACATCACTATTGTCTAGCTCGAATTTTGGCAACAAAAATGCCACAATGATAATACTATATTATCACTGCGGCATTTGTTTTTCTAGCCTTAATATTAAACTAATTCGAGAACTACTTCTAAAGCGCCATCACCTTTACGCTGACCGATTTTAACGATTCTTGTGTAACCACCGTTACGGTTTACGTATTTTGGTGCGATTTCGTCAAATAATTTTGCAACTAAATCAACTTCTGTAGCTTTTTTGCCAGTTCCTTCTTTTACTGTGTAGAGAACTTTAAGCATTTCTCTTCTAGCGTGAAGTCTTGAAGGTAAATCTTTCTTGATTGTCTTTTCAACTTCATCATATACAGTAACTTTCTTTCCATCTACAACTTCTTTTACTCTCTTGCCATCTTTGTCTTTACGAGCAACTTTAGCTGTTACAGTAACTTCTTCGAAGTTGTCTTTTTCACGAACTGCCATAGCAATAAGACCTTCAGCAATTTTGCGAACTTCTTTTGCTTTTGATTCAGTTGTTACGATTTTGCCATTAGCAAGAAGCTGTGTAACCTGACCTCTTAATAATGCTTTTCTCTGGCTGCTTGTTCTGCTTAATTTACGATATTTTGCCATTTTTCTTTCCTCCATTTGTGGTACATCCGGCCACGCTCTTTGGTCTTACTTACCGAATGCAATATCTTGTTTCGGTGATCACTCACCAGTTGCCACTCAAGGGAAGACATAAGCCGCGCTCTTCGGTCTTACCGGTTCTGCCTATCTGAGTCTTTATTAAAACAGGAGATTATTCATCACCCTGGTTTAACTGTAAACCTAATTCTTTTAATTTTGCTAAAACTTCTTCTAAAGATTTACGTCCGAGGTTACGCACTTTCATCATATCCTCTGGAGTTCTGTTGATAAGTTCAGCAACAGTATTGATACCAGCTCTCTTTAAGCAGTTGTATGAACGTACAGATAATTCGAGTTCGTCAATGTTCATTTCAAGAACTTTTTCCTGTGCGTCATTTTCTTTTTCAACCATAACTTCTGCTGTCTGAGCAGCATCTGATAAGTCGATGAAAAGATTTAAATGTTCGCTTAAAACTTTAGCAGCAAGGCTTACCGCTTCGTCTGGTTCGAGTGCTCCGTTTGTGAACACATCAAGAGTAAGCTTGTCGTAGTCTGTAACCTGACCAACACGAGTGTTTTCTACAGTAAGGTTTACACGAT
>X42_Goitered_Gazelle__coassemble_21_pt1 | contig 64433 bp, 59 predicted proteins | sample X42_Goitered_Gazelle__metabat2_low_PE_005 | metagenome-assembled genome bin X42_Goitered_Gazelle
AAGTATATAATAGATTTTTGTGTAAAAAAATATTTGACATACTATTCAGTTAAATATATAATTTATATGGATATACGTACTATATCTTCTGCTTGGTCTTGACATATCGTCATGAAATCCCAAGTCATGTTAATTGAATTATATGTTGACTAAACAAAAATGTATGGTAATATGTTATTAAAGGTGAGTCCTACCTAAAGTGGAAGTTGTAAAAGCGATGGAATCGCTAATTGAGTGGTTTCACAATATGGCTATGCATTTTGCATAGCCATATTTTATTGTGAGGAAACTTATGAAGCAAGAAAGACTAAATCTGTATAGAATAGATATGAAATATATAAGAAACTTACATAACATAGATAACAGAGTATCTTCTGTTTCGCCTCAAATAGGTAAGCAACATCGTATTTATGTTGGAATTGTAGTTATTTGTAATGAGAAAAAATATTTGATTCCATTGTCTCATCCAGTAGAAAAACATAAAAAAATGAGTTCTCGAGCAGATTTTGATAAAATAATAGATAAACATGGTAAATTATTGGGTGTGCTAAATTATAACTTAATGATTCCAGTTGATGATAAGCAACTTATCAAAGTAGAACTGAAAAATAATAAAAGTGATTCCGTTAATGAGAAATATTATAAGCAATTATGCATTGATGAATTAAACTGGTGTAGGAAAAATAGGGAGACTATAGTGAATAAGGCGAACTGTTTATATAAATTGTGTACAGAACCATCAAATTATAAAGGGAAAAGCAGATGTTTAGATTATAAAAAACTAGAAAAAGAGTGTGAAAAATACAACAGAGTCCATTGCGAATAGCGATGGACTTTATATTTTCTTGACAATATCGACACTCGATAATATAATGAAGATAGAAAATATCGACACTCGATAATAAAAGGAGGGCGAGCGTATGAGAAAGAATAAAAAGACTGTATTTAGAGGCTTTGACTACATGCATTGTGATGATTTTGCAAGACTGCTTATGGACATGGCTGCCAAAGGCTGGCACTTCAAAGAGTGGGGAGCCGGACTTAAATTTGAGAAGGGTGAACCAGAGCAGGTGGTTTACGCAGTAGAGGTGTTTAATAAAGCGAGTGAAAATGATACAAGACCTGCACCTGAGACAAAAGATTTCGCAGAATATTGCGAGGCAGCAGGCTGGGAATTTGTGGATTCGAAACAGAAGTTTTGTATTTTTAAAAAGATAGATGAAAATGCTACAGAACTTTTTACTCCGGAGGAGAGAGTGAGCAATTCATTCAAAGCATCTACATTGGGATATCCGATAGCATTGCTCGTTCTATATGGGATTAATGCAGTGCTTCAATGGATAAATGTGACAAGTTTTTTTGAAAGATATATTTTTTTACCAACCTTTCTATTTAGTTTCTCTATTTGGAATGTGATGTTTTTAGGCCAGTTATGCACCTTTGTATATGCTTTTATTAAAAAGACAAAATTGATGAGGGATATCCGTGATGGAAAAGAAATATACATTGGAAGTCAAAAAGGAAATAAACTGCATTTTGCTGCAAGAGATATTTATGTAGTAATTTTACTGATTATCTTAAGCTATTATTTCCTTGTAATGAAACAGCCAGAACTTATTATTCTAAATCTTGCATTAATAGGCTCTGTGCTTCTAATGGCTGTTTTAATCAATAAGTTTCGTCCAGATCGTGATACGAATGTAATTATACAAGGAGTATTTACTATGGCGGTGTTCCTTGTATTTATTGTGTTAACAATTGGAATCATATCGGATGTTGGCGAAGATGTTTCCCAGGAGAAAGCGGAGGCTCCGCTTCTTATTTCAGATTATAGAGAATGTCCATACGAAGAGGATGATATTGATATCTATCATGAAGGCAATCTGTTTGGAAGTGTTGATAATTATTTTGTTTTTGCAGAAGAGGAATCGATTTACTACACAATATACAGATCTGAAAATTCAAGAATCTTAGATGAAATCTGGGAAAGAGAATTTACGAAAAAGAAATTTAATCTGGGTGCAGTGGATTGCACTTCAGATTGGATAGCAGAAAAAGCATTGCGTAATAAAAACGGAGAATATTATGTAAGATATGAAGATAGTATTTTGGTGTTTAGTGACGATGAAGAGGTACATCTCACACCAGACCAAATCGACATAATCCGAGAAAAGCTGGATTTAAGGTAGGTGATTGTATGGCAAGAGAACAATTTCAAACCCTCACAGAACCTATGTATTACATCCTCTTGGCATTGACTGATGAATGTTGTGGCGTGGACATTATGGAAAAAGTGAAGAGTATTTCGCATGGACGTGTAGTTGTAGGTCCAGGGACACTGTATGCTATGCTGGCAAAATTTGAAGAGAATGATGTGATTGAGTTGACTGCATCAGAGGGACGAAGAAAGTCCTACATTATCACGGACAAGGGGCGTGAGATGTTGCGAGAAGAGTATGGCCGTCTTAAAACAATGGCAGAAGATGCTAGGGGAATTATATAATGAGCCTCGTTGGCATGTTTCGTCATTATGCCAACAACTTGCCCAAATCTTTGTCACTTTGCCAATGGTCATCCTATCAATCCTAAGGTATGATAAGTACAGTGATAATCCCATAGGGATAAATGAGGAGGGTATTTTAAAAATGGCAAGTTTAACATTAAAAAACATTTGCAAAAAATATGACAACGGTTTTGAAGCAGTAAAAGACTTTAACCTTGAAGTAGAAGACAAAGAATTTATCATTTTCGTAGGACCTTCAGGCTGTGGTAAGTCTACAACACTTCGTATGATTGCTGGTTTAGAAGACATTTCTTCTGGCGAATTCTATATTGATGGAAAGCTTATGAACAATGTAGAACCAAAAGATAGAGATATTGCAATGGTATTCCAGAACTACGCATTATATCCACATATGACCGTATTTGATAATATGGCATTTGCGCTTAAGCTTCGTAAAGTTCCAAAGGACGAAATCAAAGCAAAAGTAGAAGAAGCAGCTCGTATTCTTGACTTGGAAAAATTATTGGATCGTAAGCCAAAGGCTTTATCTGGTGGACAGAGACAGCGTGTTGCTATGGGTCGTGCAATTGTTCGTGAACCAAAGGTATTCCTGATGGACGAACCTTTATCAAACCTTGACGCAAAACTCCGTGTACAGATGCGTGCAGAGATTTCTTCTTTACATAACAGATTAGGTGCAACCATTATCTACGTTACACATGACCAGACAGAAGCTATGACTCTTGGTACTAGAATCGTAGTATTAAAAGATGGTGTTATCATGCAGGTAGATTCACCACAGAAACTTTACAACGAACCAAACAACTTATTCGTTGCAGGCTTTATCGGCTCTCCACAGATGAATTTCATCGACGCTGTTGTAGAAGTAGCTGGAGACAAGGCTTCTCTTAAATTTGGTGGATTTAGTGTTGAATTACCAGCTGCAAAAGCAAAGAAAGTTATCGACGGTGGATACAATGGCAAGACAGTTGTTTTAGGTATCAGACCAGAAGATATTAGTGATTCCGAAGAAGCACTTGCAAGTGGTGCAGTAGTTGAATCAGATGTAACCGGCTATGAATTATTAGGTGCAGAAGCAATGCTCTACTATAGCATTGCAGGGGTAAATATGTCAGCAAGAGTTGCAGCAGATACAACTGCTCGTTATGGTGACCACATCAAACTTGCGTTGAATCCAGAAAAGATTCATGTATTTGACAAAGAGACTGAATTGACAATCACCAACTAATTCGGTAAAATTATATAGTTGTAAATTTTGGCAGGGTGTAAATTTACACCCTGTCTTTTGTTGATAGAAATCCTACTAAATGAGGAGATAAGAGATGTCGGAACAGAAGCTGTTAGAAACAATTGCAGAGCTGAAAGAAACCTATGGTTTAGAGGTGGCTCTTTTTCAAACAGATGGTAAGCTGGTGGCAAGTACGGCAAAGGATATGTCGGAGGTGGACAACACCATTGTACAGTTTGTGGAAAAGGACCTAAACCGCAATATCTTTATCAAGGATGTATTGTTGGGTAATTTGTTGGCTATGGACATGCATAGCAAGGCAAAGAGACTGCATATAGAGGCGAAGCCGAGAGTGGCATATGTTATCGATACCGGCAAGAAAAGCACGGATATTGTTATGGAGCTGGTGAAGAATCTGTCCAATTTAAAGGCCGGTGACTTTGTTACAACAGTAGATGAACATAGCGTTGTTCTGGTAAAAGATGTTTCTTGCTATGAAATAACCGATTACTCAAAAGAGCTTGAACTGGAAAAGGAACTAGAAGAAATTGCAATGAGCCTGGTGGACAGTCTTCACATGGAAGCAATGGTAAAGGTTCGTGTGGGATATGGAAACGTGGTGAAAGAGATTGCAGATATTGCACAGTCTTTTCAGGAGGCGAAGATGGCACTCCAGGTCGGCAAAGTGTTTTATGCCGAAAAGGACACGATTTCCTATGGCAGACTTGGGATTGGTCGTCTGATTTATCAGTTGCCAATGAGTTTGTGCGATATGTTTATAAAAGAAGTATTCGGAGAAAAGATTCCAGAGATTTTTGAAGATGAAGAAATCATGTCTCTAATCAGCAAATTTTTTGAGAATAACCTTAATATTTCTGAGACAGCAAGACAATTATATGTACATAGAAACACTTTAGTATATCGATTGGAACGTATCGAAAAGGAAATCGGACTGGATATCCGAAAGTTTGATGATGCGATGACTTTCCGCATTGCCGTGATGGTTCTGGCACATGTAAAGAATCAAAGACAACAGTAAGTAGAGGGAGATAGTATGGCAAAAAAAGTAACCTACGATGAAAGTAGTATTTCCATATTGGAGGGATTGGAAGCGGTTCGTAAGCGTCCGGGTATGTATATTGGTTCCGTATCTAGAAAGGGTCTTAACCACCTGATTTACGAAATCGTAGACAACTCCGTAGATGAACACTTGGCAGGAGAATGTGACACTATTTGGGTAACCTTGGAAAAGGACGGTTCCTGTACCGTAGAGGATAATGGACGTGGTATTCCTGTTGGTATGCACGCAAAGGGTGTATCTGCCGCTCGTGTTGTATTTTCTACCCTGCACGCAGGCGGTAAGTTCGATGATTCAGTATACAAGACCAGTGGTGGTCTCCATGGTGTAGGTTCATCAGTTGTAAATGCACTTTCTACCTATATGGATATCGAAATTAGCAGAGAGGGCTACGTGCACCATGACCGTTACGAGCGTGGAAACCCAACGGTAAAATTAGAAAATGGTCTACTTCCTAAAATTGCAAAAACCAAGAAAACGGGTACAAAGATTAACTTCCTACCAGACCCAGAGATTTTTGAAAAAACCTATTTCAAGGAAGAAGATGTCAAGAGTCGTATGCATGAAACGGCATACTTAAATCCAAAGCTTACGATTATTTACGAGGATCGTCGTAAGGATGAAATCGAACATATCGAGTATCATGAACCAGACGGAATTATTGGTTTTGTAAAGGATTTGAATAAAAATATCGAGACTCTTCACGATGTGATTTATTTTAAAGGTGAAAGCGAAGGCATCACCGTGGAAGCGGCGATTCAGTATACAAACGAATTCCATGAAAACATTCTCGGCTTTTGTAACAACATCTACAATGCCGAAGGAGGAACTCATATCACTGGCTATAAGACTGCGATGACAACCATAATCAATGCCTATGCCCGTGAACTCGGTATATTAAAAGAAAAGGATGTCAACTTTACGGGGGCAGACGTGCGAAACGGTATGACTGCAGTTGTATCAATTAAGCATCCAGACCCACGTTTTGAGGGACAGACCAAGACGAAATTAGACAACCCAGACGCCTCCCGTGTAACTTCCAAGATTACCGGAGATGAGATGCAGTTGTTCTTCGATAAAAACTTAGAAACCTTAAAAGCAGTTATTTCTTGTGCAGAAAAGGCTGCAAAAATTCGTAAGACAGAGGAAAAGGCAAAGACCAATCTCTTAACTAAGCAGAAATTCTCCTTTGACTCCAATGGTAAGCTTGCGAACTGTGAAAGCCGCGATGCTTCCAAGTGTGAAATCTTCATTGTAGAGGGTGATTCCGCTGGTGGCTCTGCAAAGATGGCACGTAACCGTATGTATCAGGCAATTATGCCAATCCGCGGTAAGATTTTAAATGTTGAAAAAGCTAGCATTGACAAGGTCCTTGCAAATGCAGAAATCAAGACTATGATTAATGCTTTTGGTTGTGGATTTTCAGAAGGTTATGGTAATGACTTTGATATTACCAAGCTTCGTTATGACAAAATTATTATTATGGCGGATGCGGATGTCGATGGTGCACATATTTCGACCTTGCTTTTGACCTTGTTCTATCGTTTCATGCCAGACCTTATTTTTGAAGGGCATGTATATGTGGCTATGCCACCTCTTTACAAGGTTATCCCTACCAAGGGAGAGGAAGAGTACCTCTATGACGATGCGGCGTTAGAAAAATATAGACGTACCCATACGGGCAATTTCACCTTGCAGCGTTACAAAGGTCTAGGTGAAATGGATGCCGACCAGCTTTGGGAGACTACCTTGAACCCAGAGACACGTATGATGAGACGTGTGGAAATCGAAGATGGCCGTATGGCATCGGATGTTACCGCAATGCTAATGGGTACAGACGTACCACCTCGTAGAGCATTCATCCACGAACACGCACATGATGCAGACCTCGATATCTAAATTCGAACTGCTGAAATTAGGAGAGAAACAACATGCAAGAACATGAAAACAATATTATCCGCACCGAGTATTCGGAGCTGATGCAAAAATCATATATTGACTATGCCATGAGTGTTATTATAGCGCGTGCACTTCCAGATGTACGTGATGGATTAAAGCCTGTACAGAGACGCGTGCTTTATGATATGTCTGAACTCGGCGTAAAATACGACAAGCCGCACCGTAAGAGTGCCCGTATTGTCGGTGATACCATGGGTAAATATCACCCACATGGTGACTCCTCTATTTATGAAGCACTCGTAGTTATGGCGCAGGACTTCAAAAAGGGACTGCCACTGATTGATGGACACGGAAACTTTGGTTCTATCGAGGGTGATGGGGCTGCGGCAATGCGTTACACAGAAGCACGTTTGCAGAAGGTGACACAGGAGGCATACCTTGCCGATTTGGACAAGGATGTAGTAGATTTTGGACCAAACTTTGATGAGACAGAAAAAGAACCACTCGTACTTCCAGTTAAGGTGCCAAACCTTCTTATCAATGGTGCAGAAGGTATCGCAGTAGGTATGGCAACCAGTATTCCGCCACATAATTTCTGTGAAGTTATCGATGGTGTAATTGCATATATGAAAAATCCAGATATTACCACAGAAGAACTCATGCAGTATATTCAAGGCCCCGATTTTCCAACCGGTGGAATCATAGCAAACAAGGATGACCTCTTGTCAATTTATGAGACGGGTATGGGTAAAATCAAAGTACGTGGAAAGATAGAATACGAAAAGGTAAAAGGCGGCAAGGAACGTCTTGTTGTTACCGAGATTCCATACACTATGATAGGTGCGAATATTGGAAAATTCCTGCTGGATGTAGCAGCCTTGGTAGAAACCAAGAAGACCAGTGATATCGTGGATATTACAAACCAGTCTTCCAAGGAAGGTATTCGTATCGTATTGGATTTAAAAAAGGGTACCAATGTAGAAGCACTTGAGAATCTTTTGTATAAGAAAACCAAATTAGAGGACACCTTCGGTGTAAATATGCTGGCAGTAGCAGATGGTAGACCAGAGACAATGGGACTTATTCCTATCATCCGCCATCATGTAAATTTCCAGTATGAAATCGCAACTAGAAAGTACAAAACACTTTTAGCAAAGGAATTAGATAGAAAAGAAATCCAGGAAGGACTTATTGAAGCCTGCAATGTCATTGACTTGATTATCGAAATTCTTCGTGGTTGTACAAATCGAAAGGATGCGGAAAAGTGTCTCACACAGGGGGATACCTCCAATATCAAGTTCAAGACCAAAGCCTCTGAAAAGATGGCAAAGCAATTGCGTTTTACGGAGCGTCAGGCAAATGCTATCCTTGAGATGCGTTTATATAAGCTGATTGGTTTGGAAATAGAAGCTTTGATGAAGGACCACAACGAGACCTTAGAAAAGATTTCGCTTTACGAGGATTTACTTTCTCATCGTTCGTCTATGGCGAAGATGATTATGAAGGAGTTGACTGCTTTCAAGAAGGAATATGGAAGACCCCGCAGAACGGTAGTAGATAATTTGGCTGAAGCAGTAGTTGTAGAGAAGCCTATTGAAGAAAAGGATGTCGTATTCCTCATGGACCGCTTTGGCTATGCAAAGACTATTGATGTTTCTATTTATGAAAGAAACAAAGAAACTGCGGAAGCAGAAAATCGCTATGTATTTACTGTAAAGAATACAGATAAGATTTGTGTATTCACAAATACTGGTCAGCTGCATTTAATCAAGGTATTGGATTTGCCAGCAGGTCGATTAAAGGATAAGGGTAATCCAATTGACAACCTTAGTAACTACGATAGCAAGACAGAAAACTATATTTATGTGGATAGTCTTGCAAATGTATCCTCGGGTAAAGTAGTATTTGGAACCAAGCAGTCGATGATTAAGCTTGTAGATGGTGCAGAATTCGTAGTGGCGAAAAAAACAACTGCGGCAACCAAGCTGGCAGAAGGGGACGAGGTCCTCTCAGTACGTGCTTTAAAGGGCAACGAAACAATGGTAATGCGTTCTGGCAAAGAAGCATTTCTTCGTATCGAATGTGCAACCATTCCAGAAAAGAAAAAGTCTGCGGTGGGTGTTCGCGGTATGAAATTGGATAAAAATGATGAACTAAAGAATATTTATGTACTTGGTGAGGGAGAAAACGAAACCATAGAAGTCAAAGGTAAAGAGATGTCTCTGAACCGACTCCATATTGGAAATCGTGATACCAAGGGAGTAAAACGTTAGTACCGAGAAAAGAGGAACCATGTTTACTTACAAGGATGCACAGGATTATTTGGAAAAGGCAAAGAAAAAGGGCAGTGTATTAGGCTTGGAAACTATGCAGGCTCTCATGCAAGAGCTGGGAGAACCACAGAATCAAATTCCGACGGTTCATATTGCGGGAACCAATGGAAAAGGCTCTGTGGGAGCTTATCTTGCGTCGATTTGTAAGGAAGCTGGTTTCAAGGTGGGTAGATTCTGTAGTCCAGCAGTGTTTCATCCATTGGAATGCTGGCAGTATGATGGTGAGCGTATTACAGAAGAAGCTTATGCAAAGGCTATGGAGATGGTTAAGCGGGCTTGTGAAAATGCCTCGCTGGAGCCAACAGCCTTTGAACTAGAAACGGCATTAGCCTTTGTATATTTTGAAGAAATGAAGCCAGATGTACTTCTTTTAGAAGTAGGCATGGGTGGTGCAGAGGATGCCACCAATGTGATAGAGCATCCGATTGCTACGGTATTTACGAAAATCAGCAGAGATCATATGCAGTTTCTGGGAGAAAGTCTGTCAGAGATTGCGGAAAAAAAAGCTGGTATTATGAAAAAAGGAAGTTTTGCTTTTTGGGGAAAACAGGAGCCAGAAGTGGAGGCAGTTCTAAAGGCAGAATGTGAAGCAAGGGGCGCTGTTCGAGGGGATGTATACACCAGATGTATTGAATTTCTTTCACAGGAGCCAGGTAAGCTGTGCTTTTCCTATCTTGGCGTAGAATACCAGACGCAGATGTCGGGCCTGTATCAGATGCAGAATGCAACACTTGCGATTGCAGTGTTTGATGCGATTTGGCAGAGACTGCTATTTGGGCTTGAACCAGACGAAATAAACGAAGATGAGATTCCAATCATGTGTATTTTGGATATGGAATATGCCTGTAAACTAGGCGTTGCAAAAGCACAGTGGAAGGGACGTTTTGAAGTGATTTCAAGGGAACCGCTATTTATCATAGACGGTGCTCATAATGAAGATGCTGTAAAGCAGTTAGCATTTACCATAGAAAATAGTTTTACAAATCCGAGACTTAACCTTATAATAGGCATATTAGCAGATAAAGAACACGAAAAGATGCTAGAGCCAATGATGCCTTTTGCAAACAGGGTGTTTACGATCACTCCTCCAAATCCAAGGGGACTAAGTGGTGCCGTGTTGGCAGAAGAAATACGACCTATGCATAAAGAGGTTATGTTCTGCGAGACTATAAAAGAAGCCTTAGATAGAGCGTTAGCAAGTAGCGAGCAGGATGGATGTCCGGTTTTGGCATTTGGCTCGTTATCTTATCTGGGCGAATTAGAAGAAACCTATAAACAGATTTGCGAAAGCAGGATAGAAGATGTTTGATAGAGAGAAAATAAAAAGAGGCGTAGAGCTGATTTTAGAAGGAATCGGCGAGGACAAAAATAGAGAAGGCTTAGTAGAAACTCCAGAGCGTATTGCACGTATGTATGAGGAGATTTTTGCTGGAATGGAAATGGATTGCGAGGAAATCTTGTCGAAGACCTTTACGGTGGACAATGATGAGATGGTAATTGTAAAGGATATTACCTTTTATTCAACCTGTGAGCACCATTTTATGCCATTTTATGGAAAGGCACATGTGGCGTATATACCAAATGGCAAGGTAGTAGGTCTAAGCAAGCTGGCTCGTGCAGTTGAGGTCTATGCAAAGCGTCCACAGATTCAGGAACAGCTGACCGGCCAGGTGGCAGATGCCTTGATGGAACACCTTAATCCAAAGGGGGTTATCATCATGATGGAAGCAGAGCATATGTGCATGACTATGCGTGGTGTGAAAAAGCCAGGTAGTAAGACTGTTACCTTTGCAATGCGTGGAGCGTTTGAAGAGGATGAGAGTTTGGTGAACCGCTTTTTTGCATGTGTGAAATAGTATACAAGCAACCGCTTTATATTAGTGTAAAATAATTTTAGGAAACGAATAAGTATGAGAATTGGAACACAGGAATTTGATGTAGAAAAAAACACCTATATAATGGGGATTTTGAATGTGACTCCGGATTCTTTTTCAGATGGTGGCAAATTGGGGAGCATAGATGCTGCGCTTAAAAAAGCTGAGCAGATGCAGTCTGAGGGTGCCGCCATTCTTGATATAGGAGGAGAGTCGACACGACCAGGATATATCCCTGTGTCACAGCAGGAGGAGATGGAACGTATTTTGCCAGTTATCGAGGCTGTAAAAATGCGCTTGGATATTCCCATTTCCGTAGATACCTACAAGCCAGTTGTGGCAGAGGCTGCGATACAGGCTGGTGCAGATATGATAAATGACATTTGGGGCTTGCGGGCAGATGCGAAAATGGCAGAAGTGATTGCAAAACAAGGTGTTGCCTGTTGTCTGATGCACAATCGTCAGAATACTGAGTATCAGAATCTGATAGAAGATGTACTGGCTGATTTGCGAAATAGTCTTTCGATTGCAGCGGCGGCTGGGATTTCAAAGAATAAAATTATTTTAGACCCAGGGGTAGGTTTTGCAAAGGATTATGAGCAGAATCTCGAAGTGCTTCGAAACTTAAATAAGATAAAAGAATTGGAATGTCCGGTTTTGTTGGGAGCGTCTCGAAAGTCAGTAATCGGATTGACTTTGGATTTGCCAAGTGATGAGCGTTTAGAGGGAACGCTGGTAACGACGGTGGCCGCAGTACAGCAAGGATGTAGCTTTGTGCGTGTGCATGATGTGAAGGAAAATTATCGTGCAATTCAGATGGCACAGGCGATATATAGGAGATAATCGGACAAAGAAGTTTAGATAGAGACAGAATTAGATAAGAAAAGGATAGAATTCATGAGAAGAACTAGGGACTTCATCAAAATAACAAATCTAGAGATATATGCATATCATGGTGTTTTGGCAGAGGAAAAACAAAAAGGCCAGGTGTTTTTTGTAAATCTTAAACTCTATATGCCGCTTCGAAAGCCAGGCTTGAGTGATGATTTGCAGGAGACGATAAATTACGATGAGGTATGCAGTCTTGTGGTAGATGTATTTACCAGGGAAGTATATGATTTGATTGAAAAAGCTGCGGAAAAAACCGTAGAGGTATTGTTACGTCAGTTTCCAGTATTAGAAGCGGTAGAATTAGAGCTCAGAAAACCGGATGCACCAATCACCTGTGTACCCGAGGATGTTTCGGTAAATATCTATCGTGAATGGCATGAGGTATATCTGTCCTTTGGTTCGAATGTGGGAGATACAGCCTTCAACATTGATGAAGCAATTCGGAGACTAGAAAACCATACCGCTATTCGAAATATCAGACGCTCGGAGCTTATCGTGACAGAGCCTTATGGGCCAGTCGAGCAGGACGATTTTGTGAATGGATGCTTGGAGCTGGAGACCTATATGGATCCAGAGGAACTGGTGGATTTTATTCATGAAATTGAGGATGATTTCAAAAGAGATAGAAGTATTCACTGGGGGCCTAGACCAATCGATTTGGATATCGTGTTTTTTGATGATTGGGTATATAACAGTAAGCGACTTACCATTCCGCATGCAGACATGGAAAACCGCATGTTTGTTTTGGAACCTTTATCGCAGCTTTGTCCATTTCGCAGACATCCTGTGTGGGGCAAGACAGTAGCACAACTTAAGAAGGAATTAGAAGAACGTGAAAAGAGAAATTAATTTGGCGAATAGAATATGGGAGATAGCCTATCCCGTGCTTATGTATTATGCTGCAATTTCCATCGGAACCTTTGTGGCACAGATGATTTTTGGAGCAACGACAGAAAGCTACATGCTTTGCAAAATTATTGGAAGTCTTGTGGCAATACCGGTGGTATACGCAGACTATAAAAGAGATTTGATGATGACGGGGCAGTTTGGTCTGAAAAAGCCAATAGATGCTCAGTTTATAAAACAAATAGCGGTTGTAATTATAATCACTATTTGTTTATCGATTTCGTTAAACAATATCATTTCTATGTCACCACTCATTTCTATATCACAGGAATATCAGAATGCAAGTGATGCCTTTTATGGAAGTAGTATAGGGTTAGAGCTTTTGGGATCAGCACTGATTACTCCTTTTTTAGAAGAATTATTACATCGTGGCGTCGTATATGGAAGACTTTGTCGTAGAATGGCTGCATGGCAGGCGGTTGTTATATCAGCACTTATTTTTGCTACACTGCATTTTAATATTGTGCAATTTATCTATGCCTTTTTATTAGGTGTTGTATTTGCACTATTTGTAGAAAAAACAGGGCGACTATTTCCAGCAGTGCTTGCGCATATTGTAGCTAATGCGATAGCGGTTGTTCGCACGGAAACCGGATTCTTGCAAGGAACAGTTGATGGAAGTGTATCAGCATGGCTGATTTCTGTGGGACTCTGCCTTGTAGGGATTGGGGGACTTATCGTATTTGTTGGAGATAAGAAGAAATAAATGATGAGAATATGTTGCATAATGTACATGTAGTAATGGTTAAATTTGTTGACATATCAAGTTTTAAAAGCATATAATGAAAGAGTATATAGGGAAAATGATATTCTTGTTTTGTTAAAGTGACATAATTTGACCTTCTTTTATATGTAATTTGTTTTGAAAAGAGGATTATGTATGAAAGAAGAGCACGGAGAACATACAAAAGAGAAAGGGGCGAGTGTTATGCCTACAATGGATTTATTAGAGTATGAAAAAGTAACCTATGTGAAAGAAATGGAAGAATACTTACAGACTTTAAAATCAATGGGTAAAAAACAGGCAAAGAAGCGTTCCTACGAAAGTTTGTTGCAGAGTGAAATTATTACTGAAAACGGGGAGTTTTCAGAACGCTATCGTGCTACAAAACTTAGCTTACAAAAGAGGGTATAATAATAGATGTATAGTAATTTGCCAAATTTGATATTAGGCTTCCATGGTTGTGATGAGCAAACATATGAGAAAGTATTGTTTAATCATGAACCATTGCTTCCAAGTAATAATTCATATGATTGGTTAGGTAATGGAATATATCTGTGGGAAAATAGCTTGGCAAGAGCAGAGGAATGGGCTATTACATATTGTGATAGGTATAACAAGAAGAATCCTGATATGACACCTAAACGACCAGCTGTAATAGGAACTGTATTAAATCTAGGCCATTGTTTAGATTTGACAGACTATGGTAGTGCAAAAATACTAAAAACAGGATAAGACACATATACAATTATGTATTATTAATCCTAATTGTATAAAAGGTTATTTTAATCCATTAGAGCCAGATTTGAAATGGCCAATTGTATAATGAATGATATTAATAAAAGCTGGACATCCAGCTTTTATTTTTTGCACAATCCTCTTAAATAGGTTTGTAATAATTCTTTATCCTTACTAGAAAGAGAGCCATATGCATTTATTAATTCCTGTTCTTCTAAGGTTATTTTGTCGGAATGAAAAGGTGTTTCTGAAAAACTGAAGAATTCCGATAAGTTGATTCCTAAGCCCTTACATATTTTTTCAAGGGTGATAATAGAAGGACAGGTTTTTCGGTTGAAAATATTGTTTAGGCTTGAATAGGGTAAGTCTGATTCTTGTGCCAATTTATAAACACTCCAATGCTTGAATTGGATGAGTTCTTGGATTCTATTTAAAACATCTTGTTCGGTCACGAGTATCACTCACTTTCTACTGTTTTTCTTAATTGTATGTAATTTGAGAAATATAAACAGATGTAAAAACGAGTCTTAAACTTGTAAATATAATTCAGATGAGTTATAATTGTCGTATCAATGTAGTGACCTATTACATGATAATAGGTTGGATAGAAATGGAGGCAATTATGAGAAAAAGAATGAAAAGCTTGTTGCTGGTATTAAGTATGTTGATTACCATGATACCAGTAACATTTGGGGCGGCGGAAACAGGGCTGTCGGCGGAAACGGCAACGATTACAGTAGTGTCGGAACATGGTACTTTAGTTAATGGAGCTAAGATTACGGTTTGTTTATGCAATTGGGAAGAATCAGAAGAGGGATATTCATATATAGGAGATGACTATGTATATATTGCGGAATCTACGACAGGAGAGGTAGAATATTCTGTAAACTATGATGAAGAGAAGTTGGTTTATATTCATGATGGTAAGGAATATGAGGATGCATTTGCCGTAGTTGATTTACCAGAAGGATTTGAGAGTTTAGATGGAAAAACAAGAATAGATGCGTCTTATGATCCAGAGTGGATAACAAAAGGTGTGTATGTAAGAGTAGAAGACTTATCAGATGGAGATAGCAGAATAGAAGGTGATGCTAGCGAAGAAGTAGTAGTTAAAAAGAATGATTATACGGTTTCTAGGAGTTACCAGTATAATGGAGTGTTATTTGGTACACATATCCGTTATAATGGTGAATTGAAGGAGGAAACTGTATTAGAAGCACTATCCTATGGTCTTAATGAAGGATATATTATGTTTGATATATATGGCAACAGTTTTCCTAATATCTCTGCAGAAGTAATGGAGGAATTGGCAGAAGATGATGTTGATTTATCGTGTATGAATAAAGAGTTGAAAGCATCAGTTGGTTTTGAAGAAATAAAGGATAAGAGTAATTTTACTTTTGGTATGGAGAAGAATAATAATACGAAGCTAATCAATAAGATAAAACTGACTGGTGTTGACTTTGGATTTGTGCAATATGAAATTTGTGGCACAGGGCAGAGGGAATTAACTGTTGCGGATTGGGATATAGCAGAAGATTTATTTTCACATACAAGTGAAAATACGTTTGAAGAGAAGTACATATATTTTTATGATGTTGTTAGAGATATGTTGGTATCAAGTTCAAATATGAAAGCACTTTATGCGAAACCGGATGTGGGTGAAATGTCGAGAATAATCTATTTTACAATGGATCAATATGGCACCTACATTGTTTCCGATAAAGAATTACCGGAATCTCTTATCAATGTAAATCTTGGGCTCAATACTACACCGAATCCAGAGGAAACACCAGATTCAGAGGAGGTTGTCAAACCACAAGGAACATGGCAAAAAGATAGCACGGGTTGGTGGTATCAGCGCGCAGATGGTTCTTATCCAGCAAATGCTTGGGAGAAAATTGACGGTAAATGGTATGCATTTGATGCACGTGGATATATGAGAGAAGGATGGTTTAAGGATGGAGCAACTTGGTACTATTTGAATTATGGTAGCGGAGCAATGGCGACAGGCTGGGTAAAAGATGGAAGTACATGGTACTACATGAAACCAAGTGGAGCAATGGCGACCGGTTGGATAAAAGATGGTAGTACATGGTATTATTTGAAATCTAGTGGAGCAATGGCAACCGGCTGGGTAAAAGATGGCGGCACATGGTATTATATGAACGGTTCAGGAGCAATGCAGACTGGTTGGATAAAAGATGGTAGTACATGGTACTATTTGAAATCCAGTGGAGCAATGGCAACTGGCTGGGTGAATGATGGAGGTACTTGGTATTACATGAATGGCTCAGGAGCAATGCAAACTGGTTGGGTATATACTGGCGGCAAATGGTACTATATGTATGAAAGCGGAGCGATGGCTTACAATACGTGGATTGGTGGCTATCGTTTAGATACAAGCGGAGCTTGGGTTGCATAGAAGAAATAATAAAACTGGTGCATTTGTAAGTGCACCAGTTTTTGTTGAATTATATCAGGTTATAGTGTTTCAACGCATTCCATATGCCGTTTTCATGAATGTCTGTGGTGACATACTCGGCAGCTTCTTTTGCAATTGGAGTGGCATTGCCCATAGCAATGCTATGCCCGGCATATTTTAGCATTTCCAAATCATTGATGCTGTCACCAATTGCATAGGTGTCTTCGTTGGGAATATTTAAGTGCTCGCAGAGCCAACGAATACCAGTGGCTTTTGAGGTCCCAATAGGAACTGCTTCAATGATGCCATCTCCGTGATCTAAAAGTTCAAATCTATCAGACAGGCTTTTTACAATAGCTTCATAATTGGTATATTCTTTTCGCAAGGCTGAGAATTTGTTGGCACAAATGTCTGTTAACTCACATTCATCTAAGAAAATAGCAGCATCTTTTAGATTTTCAATAATGTAATCAATATAAGGGTCGCCCTCAAAGCCAGTACGATCTAGCCATTGATATTTTGAGCCTTCGTAAATAATGGGCATATGATACAAGCGGCTTATATCATAAATATCTTTAACATCTTCATATGGCATATTTCGTTCATAAAGAAGTTTTTTATTCATTTCAATATAATTGCCGCAGGCAGCAACAAAACCATCAAAACCGATTTCGTCAAATTGGGGGTCATTCACATTTCCCATAGCACGTCCAGTGCAGACAAAAGCTTTATGACCATTTGCTTGTAGTTGTTGGATGGCTTCTTTGGTGCTTTTTGGAACTACCATATTTTCATCCCAAAGGGTGCCATCTATATCAAAAAATACATATTTGCTCATGATTTGTCCTCATTTATAGTTTAATAAGTGAATTATAATAAAAGTGTTTTGAATTTTCAATGAATATTATTCAAAGCGTCTTTATTTAGAGAGTTTAGAAAGATTTTAGAAATCCTACAAGCCTTGATTTTCCAGGATTTGAGAGAATATATTAGCACTCTTGTAAAAAGAGTGCTAATTTTGTGTTGACTTTTATTTTTTGAAGTAATATTATCTTATCTAGAGCATATAAATGATTTGTATATGCTTTGAGATAATAAGCGATTCATAAAAGAATCGAAATAAGAAGAAATATAATATATTTAGATACAGGAGGAAACAAAATGAAATTATCACCACTTACAGACCGCGTTGTTTTAAAACAGTTAGAAGCGGAAGAAACTACCAAGTCTGGTATTATTTTAACTGCATCTGCACAGGAAAAACCACAGGAAGCAGAAGTAATTGCCGTAGGACCTGGCGGAATCGTAGATGGAAAAGAAGTAGTTATGCAGGTTAGCGTAGGACAGAAGGTTATTTATTCTAAATACGCTGGCACAGAAGTAAAGCTTGAAGGACAGGAATACATTATCGTTCGTCAGAATGATATCCTTGCTATCGTAGAAGATTAATTATTTTTGTGAATATAAAGAAATAGGAGAATTGAAACATGGCAAAAGAAATTAAATATGGCTCAGAAGCCAGAGCAGCACTTGGTGCTGGTGTAGACAAATTAGCAAATACTGTACGCGTGACCCTTGGACCAAAAGGTAGAAACGTAGTATTAGACAAATCTTTTGGTGCACCACTTATTACAAATGATGGTGTAACAATCGCAAAAGAAATCGAATTAGAAGACGCATTCGAAAACATGGGAGCTCAGCTTGTAAAAGAAGTAGCTACCAAGACAAATGACGTAGCTGGTGATGGTACTACCACAGCAACTGTACTTACACAGGCAATGGTAAACGAAGGCTTCAAGAACCTTGAAGCTGGTGCAAACCCTATCGTTTTACGTCGCGGTATGAAAAAAGCAACTGACGTAGCAGTAGCAGCTTTAAAAGAAATGAGCCAGCCAGTAAATGGCAAGGAACAGATTTCCAGAGTAGCAGCTATCTCTGCTGGTGATGAAGAAATCGGTGCATTAGTGGCAGATGCTATGGAAAAGGTAACAACAGACGGTGTTATCACAATCGAAGAATCTAGAACTATGGAAACAGAACTCGACCTTGTAGAAGGTATGCAGTTTGATCGTGGTTATTTATCTGCATACATGTGTACAGATATGGATAAGATGGAAGCAGTTCTTGATGAACCACACATCCTTATCACAGACAAGAAGATTTCTAATATTCAGGATATCCTTCCTCTTTTAGAGCAGGTGGTACAGTCTGGTGCAAGACTTCTTATCATTGCAGAAGACATTGAAGGCGAAGCACTTACAACACTTATCGTAAACAAACTTCGTGGTACTTTCAATGTAGTAGCTGTTAAGGCTCCGGGCTATGGTGACAGAAGAAAAGCTATGCTTGAAGATATCGCTATCCTTACAGGCGGTCAGGTAATTAGCTCAGACCTTGGTCTTGAACTCAAAGACACTACTATGGATATGCTTGGCCGTGCAAAATCTGTTAAGATTGCAAAAGAAAATACTGTAATCGTAGACGGTTACGGCAGCAAAGAAGCAATCAAAGCACGTATCAATTCAATCCATGGACAGATTGCAGAAACAACTTCTGAATTTGACAAAGAAAAGCTTCAGGAAAGACTTGCGAAGATGGCAGGCGGTGTAGCAGTTATCCGAGTAGGTGCTGCAACTGAAACTGAAATGAAGGAATCAAAACTTCGTCTTGAAGATGCTCTTAATGCTACAAGAGCTGCAGTAGAAGAAGGTATCATCGCAGGCGGTGGCTCTGCATACATCCACGCATCTAAGAAGGTTGCAGAACTTGCAGAAACCTTAGAAGGTGATGAAAAGACTGGTGCAAACATTATCCTCAAAGCACTTACAGCACCTCTTTACTATATCGCAGCAAATGCTGGTCTTGAAGGTGCAGTTATCATCAATAAAGTACGTGAATCAGAAGCTGGCGTAGGTTTCGACGCAGCAAAAGAAGAGTACGTTGACATGGTAGCAAGCGGTATCCTTGATCCAGTAAAAGTAACTAGAAGTGCATTACAGAACGCTACATCTGTAGCATCTACACTACTTACAACAGAATCAGCTGTTGCAAATATTAAAGAAGATCTTCCACCAATGCCACAGGGCGGTATGGGTGGAATGATGTAACCGCTTTTGAAAATTTAATATTTCTAAATAATACGAAACACAGTCTATGTATATATAAATCTGGACACGACTTGCGCTCTTAGCCTGCTCATTGCGTTACTAAACTCATGACGATATCTCGTCATTCGCTAAGTAACGATGGCAGTCTAAAGGTCCAGCTTTATCATATACACAGCCTGTGTTTCTTACTTTAAAGAAATATATACTTATTACATAGCGGTTACATCATTCCAATGACCGCCCTTTTATAAAGGGGCGGTATTTCTTGACATATGTGGATATGTGTGCAATAATGACTTTACACGCGCTGTAATAAAATTGTAATAAATTAGGGCGATAAATACGTGTTTGGGGAGATTATACGATGTTTAAAGATGGGGTTAAGCTAGTAGCGGGATTACTGGCAATGGCAGTTGTGATAACAACAGCTCCAGTAGAAAAATATATGGCGACAGAGACAAATATTCCTATATGGGATATGTCAGGTGGTTTTACAGCTGGTGCACATTTGGCGATGGATGAGACCATTGTCTTAGAAGAGACAGAGTATATTGCATCAGGTGTGGTAGCAGAGGATGCTCCTCTTGTGACAGAGGCAGAAGATATGGCTGCAAATCCATATGCAAATATGGCGGTTGCAAATGTAAATGAATATGTAAATATTCGTTCTGAAGCAAATGCCGATTCAGAAGCAGTTGGTAAGCTTTATGCGAATGGTGTGGCTATTGTAGAAGAGACATTGGATGGCTGGTACAAGATTTCCTCTGGAAATGTAAACGGGTATGTAAGTGCAGATTATGTGACTGTGGGTGATGAAGCAGCTTGTATTGCAGCTTCAAAACGTGTTGCTACTGTTACGGCTAGCCGTTTAAATCTTCGTAGAGAACCATCGACAGATGCTGGTGTAAAAACCGTGATTACATCCGGAAAACAGGTCGAGGTATTGGATGAGTCGGTTGAAGGATGGGTAAAGGTACAGTTTAAGTCGTATACAGGATATATTTCGACAGACTATGCTACGGTTGAAACTGTTTACAGCTATGCCGAATCCAAAGAGGAAGAAGCGGCTCGTCTTGCAGAAGAAAAGGCAGAACGTGAAAGACAGGAAGCGGCTGCGGCAAAGAAGAAACAACAACAGGAAGCTGCTAGAAAGACTTATAATCCACCAACAGGTGGTGATGGACAAGCAGTAGTCGATTACGCAGTTCAGTTTGTTGGTAATCCATATCGTTTAGGTGGTTCAAGTCTTACCAATGGTATTGATTGTTCGAATTTTGTTATGAGAATTTATGAGGCATTTGGTGTTAGCTTGCCGCATAACTCATATGCTCTTCGTAGTGTTGGATATGAAGTAAGTGCAGACGAAATGCAGCCTGGTGATATCGTATGTTATAGCGGACATGTTGCTATCTATATGGGAAATGGCTCAATTGTACATGCTTCCAACCGTCAGGATGGTATTAAGATCACACCAAAGTGGAATTACACTAGAGTAATTACAATTAGAAGAATATTTTAAATAAAAATAGCAGACCGCATCCGAAAGGGTGCGGTTTTTGGTTGCAGATATACAAATAATGTGGTAATTTAGTAATACTGATTTTAGAAAAGAGGGTTCTTATGAAGAATATAAAACAGATTTTGGCAATTATAGGAATTGTGCTTATCCTTGGGTTAAACATATTTTTAGTTTTTGCAGCTGGAACAGCTAGTGAAGACAGCATGGGTATGTTTGGTGGTGCTGTTGTTGCTATGGTTATGATTCCAATTCTATTATGGATTTATCTATACATTTACAAGCTTATGAAAAAGCGTAAAGATGATAAGGAAATAGAAAAAGAATTGGAAGAAAATAATAAATAAAAGTTGAAAAGACATAAAAGACTTGTAAAGATACAAGTCTTTTTGTTATACTATACAAGATATCGACAAAGCATATAGCTTTCGAAAAATATATAAACAAAGGTGGAAAAAGAAATGGCATTATTAAAAGAATGGCACAAGCTTGCTTATAACGAAAACGCTGACCAGGGTGAAATGCAGAGATTCTGGACAAGCTACTTCTTAAAAGAACAGAGTGTTTACGAAAAATTATTAACTAATCCAGACGAAGTGGTTGAGGGAACAGTAAAAGAACTTGCTGAAAAATACGAACTTTCTATCATGGAAATGACAGGATTTTTAGATGGTATCAACGATTGTCTAGTTGCTCCAAACCCAATCGAAGAAATGGAAGAAGACACAAAGGTTAGTCTTGCATTTGATAAAGAAAAGCTTTACAAAGGTATGGTAGCTGCAAAGGCAGAATGGCTCTATGAGCTTCCAATGTGGGAAGAAATCTTTGATGAAGAAACTAGAAAGAGACTCTACCTTGAGCAGAAGAAGTCTGGTACAGTAGTTAATACTGAAAAGAAAGTAGGCCGTAACGATCCATGTCCATGTGGTTCTGGCAAGAAATACAAAAAATGCTGTGGTAGATAATTCGAATTGTTAGGTATAGACTATGATTTAGGAAACTAGATCATAGTCTTTTTGTTTTATAGAGGGTTTAAGGTTTTGTTAAGGTTAAATTAAGTATATGTATATAGTACAGGCTGGAAAACTGTGCTACAATGAACATAAGAAAAAAGGTTGCATACATTTTAATAGAACGGGGGAATAGGTATGACTATAAATGATGCAAAGAAGGTTATGTTAGACAGAGTAAATTTAGCGATAGAAGAGGCTCAGCTTAGAGAGGAAATACAGGCAAGCCAAAAGCAGATAAAGAAGCTTGAGTATTGGGCAGAAGAGTTACAGATGCAGTATGATGACCTGAAAAATTCAGGAATGCGTCAGTTTTTTCTTGGGTTAATTGGTAAAAAAGAAGAACGATTGCAAGAAGCGGAAAACGAGGTGCGCAAGAAAAATGCTGAATTGTCATCCGCGAAATTTGAATTACAGTCACAGCAATCGAGATTAGAGGAGATTGAGCAGACGACAAAAGAGATTGAATCAACTTGTGATACCTGTTTGGATGTGATTGCCGAGACAGACGGAGCGGATATAAGAACAAAGCTTTTAGCAATTAGTGACTTGCCAGAAATCTGTGCAGAGATTTCCGACCAATTAGCAGAGGTAAAATCACTTTTTGCTACTGCATATGACATTTTTTCAATTCAAAGGACTAGAACAACCACAATAACATCACCAGGGACATATTTGAATAAAGATACTATGATGAGAAGACATAGTAAACTAATTGAGGATGGTGTCAATCGTATTATTGATTTATTAAATCAATATAACCAATATGCACCAGAGGAAATTAAAATAGAATTCCATAGCAAGTGGATGGAAACAGAAAACTACTGGGAAGAGCAGATGATGGCGTACGATACCATGGAGAGAATCAAAAAAGTGGAGGATTGGTTCTTTCGAGTGGATAATTGTTGGAAGGTGATGTGGAAACAACAGAAGGAGGCTATGCAGAAACTACAGGAAGAAATGTTTGAATACCTGGATACATAGGTTTTAGATGTTTTTTGTGAGTTAGATAAAGAGGAGTTGCGTGGTATGACAAATAACAGAGAATTATTTTTAACCTGGACAAAGAATTTATATCATCTTCGTCTGGTGGCACTTGTGGGATTGTTGATAGCAGAATTGCCGTTTATCGGTTCCTGGTTTGGCTGGGTGAATGCTTTGATTTCGGTGTTGTTGCATATGCGATTTATAAGCTTTCTCCCGTAAATGCCAAATATTGTAAGGCTGCGATTTTTATGCTAGTATCAATTGTCGGTGGAAGATTGGTGACAGAAGAAACATTTGGTTTGCTTTCGGTGGTAGTATCGATTTGTTCTTTGGTTGCTCTCTATCAGGAATTCTGCGGTCACGCAGAGATGATGACAGGAATTGACGAGAAATTATCAAAGAACTGGCATAGTCTGTTTAATTGGAATATATTTGGAAGTATTTTGGTTGGCGTGTTTGGGGCAATTACGGTAGTGTTTTCGGTAGTTGCTTTGGTTTTAGATGCAAACTTAATTGCTGGACTTGTTATTGCTCTTGTGCTTGGATTTGAGGTAATTCTTCAAATTTTCTATCTTTGCTTCTTAAAACGCACCCGAGAGGCATATGAGCATTATGAACCACAGACAGACGAAGTGGCTTCAGAAGAAATTTAGGAGAACGTAACGATGAAATACGATGATTTTGGAAGACCGATTTATGAAACGGCAGAGGAATATAATAGAGCACATAGGACGGCTGGCAGTTCGCACACCTATGAAAGTCCAGAGGGTGATGCGTACAAACATAATCTGATTAGAGAAATGAATAGAAACCAGACTGCGGCACAACGACATGCGAATCGTCAAGGTTCAAAGAAGGCCCAAAACTTAATTTTGGGATTAGTGGTATTCGCTATTGCAATTAATTTGGTTATAGTATTTACCATGCTGCATTCGGTTGGCTTATTTTCTAACGGTAGTTATGAAAATTATGCAGAGGATTGGATAGAAATCGAAGAAAATGAGGATTACGGGGAATATTTAGGAGATTGTAGCACCCCGCTACCAGAAGGATTTGAAACATTTACATATGAAGGGCAGTTTTTTGAGCTACCAACAACGTTTGATGAAGTGTTGAACATGGGATATGTTATGGAAGTGGAATATGATGAAGAAACATTAGTCCCTTCAGGCTACAATGAATTTGTTGATTTGGTAGATGCTAGTGGGAAGATATTTGCCATGATTAGCGTAGATAATTACACGGATGATGAAATACCATTAGGTAAGTGTACGGTTGAGTATTTCAGTATATCTAATCCATATCTTTATGACGAAACACAGGAAGCACCAGAGTTTGAGTTTTGTAATGGATTGACATTTGAAAGCACTTATGAAGACTTGGAAGCATGCTTAGGAGTTCCATATTATCATTATGAGGACCATTCAGAAGAAGGCTACTATTATGATAGTTATGAATGGACTTATTATGGAGACTATGAAACCCATCATGTCAATATCATTTTCTGGAATGGTGAGATATCTGATGTTAGTATTCAAAAAAGTATAGATGAGGAGATATATTAGTATGGCAAAAGAAAAAAGATTTGAAGAAGTATACACACAGGGTGTAATGAAGGGAATGGAGATTTGGGTAGATAATCAGACAGGCGTAAACTATCTCTGTTATGTGAATGGTTATGCAGGTGGTATGACACCACTCTTGGATTCTAGTGGAAATGTGGTTGTGACACCAGTGAGTAAAAGAAATTACGAATAAGAAGGTATGGTATGGAAAATATAGGGTTCTACATGATGTATGTCGTGGAAGGAATTTTTGTAATGTCGTTGCTATTTGCAGGCATATTTAGTTACAAATTTCCTATGAATTATCAAATTGCAGTGGATTATCTGTCGCCAGAAGGTAAATATTATACAAGCATACTTCGATATCCGCATTATTCTTCAAAACGCGCTCTCATTAGTAAAGAGAATTGGACTTTTGCACAGAAAACATATGGAAAATGGTTATTGTTATTTACTCCTTTGCAGGTTTTGATTGGGGTATTCTGGAAACCAATTGCAGAGTGTGTAATAAAAATTACGAAGTGGGATGAAGCTGGAATAATTGCTATACTTTGTCCGATCTTTGTGTTTATTATATTGGCTAACGTGTTAACAGAAGTGAAGTTACGAAGAATAGATAAAGAGGTGTAATTTTCCCACTTTACAAAATTAAAAAAAGGTACTAAAATATCAAAGTAAATAAATATATAAAACGTTGATGAGAAGAGTACGTTGTGAAATGTTCCAGAGAGAGATGCATTTGGTGTGAGTATCTTAGCAGGAAGCAGCCGAAGACCACCTCAGAGTGACTCTAATCCAGTCCGGCCGACACCGTTATCGTCATAATGAGATTTGTTTTTGCAGTAGTTGTGAAAATAAATGAATTTGGGTGGAACCACGATTAGATTAGTCGTCCCAGATGCAACACATAAGTTGTGTCTGGGGCTTTCTTTTTTCCCAGATACAAGAATCATTTATATAGAGAAAAGGAGAATGAAAATGAAAATCACTTTAAAAGACGGCTCTGTAAAAGAGTACAACGAAGCAAAAAGCGTCTATGATATCGCCCTTGATATCAGTGAAGGTCTTGCACGTGTATCCTGTGCAGGTGAAGTAAATGGTGAGGTAGTAGATTTAAGAACCGTAGTGGATAGTGACTGTACCTTAAATCTTATTACAGCAAATGATTCAGCGGCATTGCCTGTTATTCGTCATACAGCATCACATATCATGGCTCAGGCAGTAAAGAATCTTTTCCCAGAAGCAAAGGTAGCTATCGGACCAGCAATTGAAGATGGTTTCTACTATGACTTTGATAGAGAACCATTCTCAAGAGAAGATTTAGATGCGATTGAAAAAGAAATGAAGAAAATCATTAAGAAAGGTAGCAGAATCACAAGATTTACACTTCCAAGAGAAGAAGCTATCGCTCTTATGAAAGAAAAGAACGAACCATACAAAGTAGAACTTATCGAAGACCTTCCAGAAGGGGCAGAAATTTCTTTCTATGATCAGGATGGTTTTGTTGACCTTTGTGCAGGTCCTCATCTTATGAATACAAAAGGCGTAAAGGCTTACAAACTTATTTCATCATCTATGGCTTATTGGAGAGGTGATGCAAACAAAGCTAGACTTCAGAGAATATATGCAACAGCATACAATGACAAAGAAGAATTACAGGCACATCTTGACCGTTTAGAAGATGCAAAAATGCGTGATCACAACAGACTTGGTCGTGAAATGGGACTTTTCACAACAGTAGATGTAGTAGGTCAGGGCCTTCCTTTATTTACACATAAAGGTACAAAGATGATTATGAAACTCCAGAGATGGATTGAAGATTTAGAGGAACAGGAATGGGGCTACATTCGTACACGTACACCTCTTATGGCAAAATCTGACCTTTACAAGATTTCAGGACACTGGGATCATTACAAAGACGGTATGTTTGTAATGGGTGATGAAGAAGTAGACAAGGAAGTATTTGCACTTCGTCCTATGACATGTCCATTCCAGTATTATGTATACAAAAACGAACAGCATTCTTACAGAGATTTGCCAGTTCGTATGGGTGAAACATCTACATTATTCCGTGCAGAAGACTCTGGTGAAATGCATGGACTTACACGTGTTCGTCAGTTTACTATTTCAGAGGGACACAACGTAATACGTCCAGACCAGGCAGAAGAAGAATTAAAGGCATGTTTTGATTTAGCTTATTATATTCTTTCAACACTTGGCTTACAGGATGATGTAACATTCCGTCTTTCAAAATGGGATCCAAACAATAAAGAAAAATACTTAGGTGATGATGCATACTGGAATAGTACACAGGATGCACTTCGTCAGGTATTAATCGAAAAGAATGTTCCGTTTACAGAAGAAGATGGTGAAGCGGCATTCTATGGTCCTAAGATTGATATTCAGGCAAAGAATGTATATGGTAAAGAAGATACGATGATTACAATCCAGCTTGACTGTGCAATCGCAGACAAGTTTGATATGTACTATGTAGATCAGAATGGTGAAAAGGTTCGTCCTTATATCATTCATAGAACATCACTTGGATGTTATGAAAGAACACTTGCATGGTTAATCGAAAAATATGCTGGAAAATTCCCAACATGGCTTTGTCCAGAACAGGTTCGTGTACTTCCTATTTCTGAGAAATACACAGAATATGCTGACAAGGTTGCAAAAGAATTAAAAGCAAACGGAGTAGATGTAACAGTAGACAGCCGTGCAGAAAAGATTGGCTACAAGATTCGTGAAGCTCGTATGGACAGACTACCATACATGCTCGTTGTAGGTGCACAGGAAGAAATTGACGGAACAGTTTCTGTAAGAAGCCGTTTCGCTGGTGACGAAGGTATTAAACCACTTGCTGAATTTGTAGACCAGATTTGTAAGGAAATCAGAACTAAGGAAATTAGAAAAATAGAGGTAGAAGAACCTGCGAAGTAGTTTATAACACAAAGAACCCCTCGGAATAATCCGAGGGGTTTATTAGGTTATTTAATCAAAAGCAAATCCAAAATATGATGGTTCAACAGCATCCTCTCTCAATCCATGCCACATAGCAAATCCTTCGTCTTTACCAGGAGTAAAGAATGTACCGCTCTTGCAGCCGAGGGCATGTACAATGCCTGGAGCAAGCGTAGCGTCTCCTAGGAGTTCAATGCCATAGAGGTTTTCGTTTTCGATATTCGCAGTAAGTAGGAATGTTTTGGCGGCATCAGATTCTTCGGTCGATGTAGAAACAGCTCCAATATAAAACCTTGCCTGTGTTGCTAGGAAGTTCAGATTTTCTCCTTCCTGAATCACACTATTCTTAGGTAAGAATTTGCGTCGAAGCGTCGCATATTCCTCTTTTCCAATTTCTCGTATCTCAAGTTCCGTATCGACACCAGTACATTCGATACGACTGCATTTCGTACAGAGCTCATATTCGCAGCCTTCATATAATTGAACAAGAGCTTCGTTTCCAGGAACCAGTAAGACACCGGAGTAGCCGAGGGATTTTAAGTGCTTGTGTGTGTCTTCTAAGAGCATATGACAGGCACCGTTGCCACGGAATTCTTTTGCAGTAGCGACTGCATATACATAAGCAACACTCTGGTTGTCTACGGTGCAGTCAAACCAGTAGAGTGCTCCTGCAATCTTTGGAGAAGATAGAGTCTTATCGTCAATAGTGGATGTATTAGTTTCTGTTTCATCAACGAAAGCAACACGACAACGTGACTTATCAAAAGCAGTCTCATAAAAACAATCCAGGAACTCGTCATTATCTCCAAAAGCTTCTTTCCATAATTCACGAAGCTGTGGGAGCATAGTTTCATTCGGATTTCCAAAAACAAAGGACTTTTGTCGTGGATATGCTTTGTATTTCTTTACCAGATGATGCGGGAAATAACTCATTTTTGCTTTGCGAAGACCAGGGATTCCCATATCTTCTTCACGGTCTAGGTATTTGATGTGCGAATATTTATTTCGAATATAATTAGCAAATTCACAGTTGATAGTGGTGTAAGCACCATCAATATCGCCGCGGGCTTTTTCGAAATGTACGTCAAAGGTGTCAGGGTACATCTGGCTTGCCATCGTAAATCCCAGTATCTCACCATTTTCTTCCAATAAAAGGCCTTCCATTTCTAAATCTTCATAATGAGTGAAAACCTTTTCAAAAGCCGCTTGTTCATTATGATAGTCTCCTTCGGGGGTGGTCTCAAGTTTACGCTTGTACCATTCCGAAACGAAAGCACGTACACGATTCATGTTTTCCATGCAGATTGGTGTTACGAGGTAATCTGGATGATTTTTCTTAAAATGTTTTAAATGATTACGCTTACGGTGTAGTTTTCGGCCCTTTAAATCTGCTAAGTCATTGATATCATAGACATAGTCAAAATGGCTGCGGTCTGCATGAAAATAGAACTGATTTGGATAGAGGTTTTCCAAAGTTTCCTTGTTGCTTTCATTGAGTCCTGTTAGGCATGCACATACACCGCGTTCTTTTGTATCTGCAAAAATTGCATCCAAGACCGCTTTTTTGTCACCAGCTCCAATTGGAAATGGGTAGAAACAATGGCAGTCATAGCGAGAATAGAGTACCGCATGATTGTGCAAAAAGGCAATTCCCTGCGATCCCCACATAAAAAGATTACCGAAGGAGAATTCACACCCCTTAAGTGTACCCTGATAAAGGTGTTCATTATATAAAGTTTTGTCATTTATATCGATTGGACGAAATTTAATCATTTTATTAAAATCCTTTTTTTTGTTTAAAAATAATTGCTCAAAAAATTATTTTGCCTTGTAAAAAATGTTTTGTCAACATTATCTAGTATAAAAAATGTAAAGAAAATCATACTAATTTAGAAATGAAATTTAGGAGGTATGAATATGACAAGACTTGACTGTTCTGTAGTATCTTGTTCTTACAACGAAAACAAGTTGTGTAAACGTGATAACATTACTGTTGGTGGAATGGAAGCTAAGAAACCATCGGAAACTGTTTGTGAAAGCTTTTATCCAAGAGGAACAAACACGATGACAAGCTTGGATGGTAAGGGGCCAAAAGAGGAGACTAATATTGCATGTAATGCAGTGACCTGTGTGTACAACGAAAACAAAAAATGTACAGCTGAGCATATTCAGATTGCAGGTATAAAGGCGGTTACCTCAGGGGAAACAGAATGTGGAACCTTCCAGTGTAAATAACTGCAGCATGGACAAAGTGATGCAAAGAGCATGATGAGGCTCTTTGCTACATAATTTGACATTCCTCGACATACAGCATAAAATAGAGGAAATGTGTGTCGAATAGTGTCGACTACTTTACGGCTAGAATGGTTGATTTTTGGGACTTCATATCGTAAAATGTAGAAGAACCAAAGGAGAGGAGAACAGGATTTGGATTATAATATTAATTTCCCAAACTTACATATTTATCTCGAGAATGTAGGAAAAACAATTATGATAGGTGATTTCGCGATAGCCTATTATGGTATTATAATCGCTTGTGGTATGATGGGAGGCGTTTTTCTAGCGGCTACCATTGCGAAGCGCTCAAGACAGAATGTAGATGATTATTACGATATGGCGTTGTATGCGATTATCTTATCTGTCATTGGTGCAAGATTGTATTATGTCATTTTCAACTGGGATTATTATAGTCAGGATTTGACACGAATCTTTAATATTCGTGAAGGTGGACTAGGGATTTATGGCGCAGTCATTACCGCAATTATAACTGTGTATGTTTTAACCCGAATCAAGAAATTGGATTTTGGTTTGGTTGCTGATACAGGTGGTCCTGCCCTGATTTTAGGTCAGTGCGTTGGAAGATGGGGGAATTTCTTCAACCGAGAAGCCTTTGGTGGATACACAGATAACCTATTTGCTATGCAGCTTCCGGTTACAGCAGTTAGAAGAAGCGAAATCACGACGGAGTTGTGGGAGCATGCAGAGGTTATTGAGGGGATTACATATATCCAGGTGCATCCAACCTTCCTTTATGAATCTCTATGGAATTTTGCGCTGTTGATAGCATTGCTGATATATTGGAAACATCGCAAGTTTAATGGAGAAGTGTTCCTGTTATATCTATTCGGATATGGAATTGGTCGTTTTTGGATTGAATCGCTTAGAACAGACCAGCTGATATTGCCTATCGTAGAAGTTCCGGTATCTATGGTGGTAGCAGCGCTTATGGTAATCGGTTCTTGTATTTGGATTATAGTAGGACGCAGAAAATCACGTTTAGCAGAGGAAAAGTAAATGAGAGCAATAGATGAGTTGAAAAAAGTAATCGAAGAAACAAGAGAGGAATTGAATACACTTGTTTTGACAGGGCAGTTTGAAGAATACTATGCAGTAAGCCAGAAGCTGGATGCTTTAATTGAGAAATATTTAGAGGCAACTGGGATGGTTGCTGCGTAAAAGAAAAGTACATATAGGGAACAAAAGATAACTACAAAAAGGACGTACAGTCATAAGCTGTACGTCCTTTTTTGTTGCAAAAAATATTTTTAAAATATGCGAAAAAGGCTTGATTTTACTGGGTTTTTGGGGTAATATGGAATAAAAGTGGAGGAAAGTGGGGCGAAAAGCCATAAAAGTGGTGTGAAGTGGTGGATAAGTTGATAAGCTTGTGGATAAGTTAAATGAAACTTTGAAATCTAGTACAAGAAATCCACATCAATCCTCAAAATACACAGAAAGGAGAGAAGAAGCCATGTTCATGGGAGAATACAACCATACAATTGATGCCAAGGGCCGATTAATCGTTCCTTCGAAATTCCGTGAACAGTTAGGTAATGAATTCGTGATTACCAAAGGCTTAGATGGATGTCTTTTTGTTTATTCCAACGAAGAATGGCAGAATATCGAGAATTCTTTCCGAGATAAACCACTTACCTCAAAGGATGCGAGAAAGTTCATGCGTTTCTTCTTTGCAGGAGCGTGTTCCTGTGAAGTGGACAAGCAGGGGCGTATTCTTATTCCAAATAACTTAAGAGAATATGCTGGTATCGAAAAAGATGTAGTATCCGTTGGTGTGCTTAGTCGTGTGGAAATTTGGAGCAAAGAAAAATGGACCGACAATGGCGATTATGATGATATGGATGAAATCGCTGAACACATGGCAGAGCTTGGCTTTGGAATCTAAAATCAGATGAAATAGGAGTAGATATGGAGTTTAAACATTATTCCGTTTTATTGGAAGAAACAATTGAAAATTTGAATGTTCGACCAGGCGGGATATATGTGGACGGAACTCTTGGCGGTGGTGGACATGCCTACGAGGTGTGCAAACGCTTGCAGGGAAAGGGCAGATTCATTGGAATCGATCAGGATGCAGACGCAATTTGCGCGGCAGGCGAACGCTTATCCGAGTATGGTGATTTGGTTACTATCGTTAGAAGCAACTATTGTAATATGAAGCAGGTGCTAAAGGATCAGGGCATTGAAAAGGTGGACGGCATTGTCTTAGACTTAGGAGTTTCTTCCTTCCAGTTGGATACGCCGGAACGTGGTTTTACCTATCGAAGTGAGGATGCACCGCTAGATATGCGAATGGATGACCGCCAGACACTTACTGCAAAAGACATCGTAAACGAGTACAGTGAAATGGAACTCTTCCGTATTATAAGAGATTACGGAGAAGATAAATTTGCGAAGAACATTGCAAAGCACATCATAAACGCAAGGGCAAAGGAACCAATCCTTACCACAGGACAGCTTAATCGAATTATTGATGGAGCCATCCCAATGAAGATGAAGGTAACGGGTGGGCATCCTTCCAAGCGCACATATCAGGCAATTCGAATCGAATTGAATCGAGAATTGGATGTGCTCAAAGATACCTTGGATGAAATGATAGACCTTTTAAATGAAGATGGAAGAATCTGTATTATCACCTTCCATTCTTTAGAGGATCGAATTGTAAAGACCATATTCAAAAAGAATGAAAATCCATGTACTTGTCCTTCAAACTTCCCTGTTTGTGTATGTGGAAATGTTTCAAAAGGGCGAGTGACAACAAGAAAACCGATACTTCCTTCTCCGGAGGAATTGGAAGTAAACAGCAGATCAAAGAGCGCGAAGCTGAGAGTTTTCGAAAGAAAGTAATAATTAGGAGCTAAAGTAATCATGAAAGAGACTTATTTTGTAAACGGAAGTACAGTAAGACGAATGGAAGCTCAGCCTGTCAGAAGAAAAGTTGACAGAAAAAAGATTCAGGAACAACAGCAGAAAAAACGCAGAAGAAATGCGGCGAGAAGAAATAGAGAACGTGCCTTACACATGAGCAGAGGCTATGTAGCCTTTTTAACAGCCTGTGTGGCAGTAGTTGCTTTTGCAGCGGTATCCATGGTACAGATGCAGTCCCAGGTAACACAGCGTATGGAGAATATTGCAGCTTTAGAAAGTCAGATTACAGACTTAAAGGCGGACAATGATGCTCGCTATAAGGAGATTGTCACATCTGTAGATTTGGAGCATATTAAAGATGTAGCAATTAACGAATTAGGAATGCAGTATGCAACAGAGGACCAGATTGTTTATTATTCTGTAGAGAATAATAACTTTATGGATCAGTATAGTGATATTCCAGAGTAAGTAGCTAGGAGAGTACTGTGGCTAAAAAAAGAAAGAAACCAAGTCTTAAGCTTTCCCGCGGTATGCGAAAGAAACTGATTGTCCTGTTTTCTTTGTTGACAGTTTGTTTGTGTGCCTTGATTGGAAGGCTTATGTACATTAATTACACTAGTGGAGAAAAATACGAAAAGAAAGTATTATCTATGCAGTCATACGATAGCGTGACGATTCCATACCAAAGAGGCGACATTGTCGATAGTAATGGAACGGTTCTGGCTACCAGTGTGGCTGTTTATAATGTCATTTTGGATTGCTCGGTTATGACAAGCGAGTTCTCTGTGGATGGCGAAAAGGGACAGCACTATATCGAGCCTACGATTGAGGCACTTTTGGAATGTTTCCCAGAATTAGAAAAAGAAACTCTGTATGAGTATGTCACGGAACGTTCAGACAGCAAATATATTATTTTGTTAAAAAAGCTTCCATATAGTGATATTCAGCCATTTGTGCAGATGCAGGAGGAACTGGACGAAGATGGAAAAAAGGTAAATCCATATATCAAGGGCGTTTGGTTTGAAAAGGAATATCAGCGAAGATATCCGTTCAATAGCCTGGCAAGCTCGGTGATTGGCTTTGTATCATCGGGAAATGTTGGAACCATTGGATTGGAAAATTATTACAATGATACCTTGAATGGTGTAAATGGTAGAGAATACGGCTATTTGAATTCAGAAAGCGATTTTGAAAAGACGGTTATTGCTCCACAGGATGGCAGCACGCTGGTATCTACGATTGATGCAAATATCCAGTCGGTGGTAGAAAAGAAAATTTTAGAATTTAATGCAGCCTATACGAATAATTATCGTCAGGGGGATGGTAGCTTAAATACTGCTGTTATTGTAATGGATCCGAATACAGGCGCCATAAAGGCGATGGCAGAATATCCTACTTTTGACCTTAATAATCCTAGAGATTTATCCAGTCTCTTCACAGAGGAAGAACTAGAAACGGTGTCGCAAGAGGAACAGATGGAGGCCTTGAATCAGCTTTGGAGAAACTTCTGTGTGTCAGAAACCTATGAACCTGGGTCTGTTCAGAAACCATTTACTATTGCAGCTGGGCTTGAGACAGGAACTGTACACAAGGATATGACCTTTGTATGTGATGGTCATGAGACGATTAGTGGCAGTTTTATTGGTTGTGTAAATCTGCATGGACATGGAACTGTAACATTGGAAAAATCACTGATGGAATCCTGTAACGATGCTTTAATGCAGATGTCCATTAACAATATAGGTGTTCATAATTTTACGGAATATCAGAGTATTTTTGGGTTTGGACAGAAGACTGGAATTGACCTTCCGGGTGAAGCTTATACCGCTTCTTTAATCTATACTGAAGAAAATATGAAGACGATTGATTTGGCGACGAACTCGTTTGGGCAGAACTACAATAGCACGATGATTCAGGTGGCGAGTGCATTTTCTTCGCTTGTAAATGGCGGTACCTTGTATCAGCCATATTTGGTGAGCAAGATAGTAGGAGCAGATGGTGGCACCTTGTCGGTGACAGAGCCTATGGCATTGAAACAGACTGTGTCAGAATCTACTGCAGATTTGTTGAAAAGCTATATGTATAGCACGGTTACAGATGGTACGGGTGCTACTGCAAAGGTAGATGGTTACTCATTGGGTGGTAAAACTGGAACGGCGGAAAAACAGCCACGAAATCAAGGTAATTACCTGGTTTCTTTTATCGGTTTTGCACCAGTTGAAAATCCAGAATTGGTTATCTACTGTATCGTGGATGAACCAAATACAGAGGACCAGCCTCATAGTTACTATGCTCAGAATATTGTTCGAGAGATTTTAGAGGAAATCCTTCCATATATGAATATCTATCCAGATGAAGAATTGAAAGGAACGAATGCGGACCTTGATATCACAGGAACAGATGCATATTTCACAGGGGAAAGAGATGGAGATTATCTTCCAAATACGGACAATGTTGTGGAAGATGAGTTAGAAGCTAGCGTAGAGCAAAATTAAATGAAACAAACATAACCTCATAATAGCCTACATAAGATACAATAAGGCAATTATGAGGTTTTTTATGGAACGAAATAAAACCTATAATCGAAGAAAGATTTGTATTTTTTGCTTTTTTATTTTTGCTTGCGGGATATTTTTAACGGGACGACTAATATATCTTATGATAGTAAAGCACGATTATTACACCCAAAAAGCCATTGAACTGCAACAGAGAGAACGACAGATTAAGGCAGCGAGAGGAGAAATTGTTGACCGAAACGGCGTCGTATTAGCTACTAATGAAGCTGTATGTACAATCTCTGTAATACATAATCAGATAAAAGATGAGGAAGCAGTGATACATATGTTGTGTCAGGAACTACAACTTTCTGAAGAATATGTGCGAAAAAGAGTGGAAAAGATATCGTCCATAGAAAAAATAAAAAGCAATGTTTCCAAGGATATAGGGAAACGTATTATGGCATATGAAATGGATGGTGTAAAGGTAGATGAGGATTACCGACGAGTATATCCTTATGACGAATTGGCCTCCAAGGTGCTGGGATTCACAGGCTCAGATAATCAAGGAATTATTGGCCTTGAATCCAAATATGAGGAATATTTAAGAGGGCAGGACGGTACGATTCTAACTTTTACAGATGCTAGAGGGAGAGAGGTCGAGGATTTAGTTGAGAATCGAATAGAGCCGATTTCGGGAAATACACTACAAATATCCATGGACTACAATATTCAGTCTTATTGTATGCAGGCCGCGCAGAAGGCCTATCTGCAAAAAGAAGCAGATAGTGTCAGTGTACTGGTAATGAATCCTCAAAATGGCGAGATGCTGGCAATGGTAAATTATCCAGAGTTTAATCCCAATGATCCATTTACCTTGATAGAGCAATATAGTCAGTATGCGGGTACGGAGGAGGAAAATAATTATCTGAATGAAATGTGGAGAAACGGCTGTGTCAATGATACCTATGAGCCGGGGTCGACCTTCAAAATAATTACAGCTGCGGCTGCGTTAGAAGAAGGAACCGTTAGTGAACAGGATTCTTTTTTCTGTCCAGGTTATATCATGGTAGGAGACAGAAGGATTCGCTGCCATAAAACAATTGGGCACGGAAGCCTTAGCTTTTCCGAGGCATTTCAAGTATCGTGTAATCCTAGCTTCATTTCGCTTGGGGTTGAATTAGGTGTTGACAGGTATTATCACTATTTCGAGCGTTTTGGTTTGCTGGATAAAACAAATATTGATTTGCCAGGTGAAGCGAACACGATTATGCATAAGAAAGAAAATATTGGACCAGTGGAACTGGCGACCATATCCTTTGGGCAGTCATTTCAGATTACACCGGTTCAGCTTATGACAACGGTGTCTTCCTTAATAAATGGGGGGAATTGTATTACGCCGCATTTTGGGATGTCGGTAACGGATAGTGTGACGGGAGAGGTGGAGACGTTTGAATATGAATGTCTGGAAGATATCTGCTCGGAAGAAACCTCGGAACAGTTACGATATTATTTGGAACAGGTCGTTTCTGAAGGCTCTGGAAATAAAGCTGGAGTTGAAGGCTATGAGATTGGAGGAAAGACAGCGACCTCTCAGACGCTTCCTCGTTCACAGAATAAGTATATTTCATCTTTTTTGGGATTTGCGCCAGCAGATAATCCAGAAGTGATGGTGTTGGTTATCATCAATAACCCACAGGGGATTTATTATGGTGGAACGATTGCGGCACCGATTGCACAGGAAATATTCGAAAATATTTTACCTTACCTTGATAAATAGAGAAAAAGGGATTATACTAGAAGTTGGTTTAATAGATAGTGCCAAACACAAGATTTGGAGGTATACCATGAAATTAGAAGATAAAAAGGTCTTAGTAGTAGGAACTGGAATCAGCGGGATTGCTGCCACAGAACTTTTGGTAGGACAGAAGATAGATACCGTCTTATTTGACGGAAATAAGGATTTAGATAAAGAAAAGCTTTATGCTAAGAGCGAGGTGCTTCGTGAAGTGCCTCTGCTTCTTGGAGAAATTACAGAGGAGCAGATGGAACAGTTTGACGTTGTTGTTCTTAGTCCAGGGGTTCCAACGGATTTACCTATGGTGAATACAATGCGAGAAAAGGGCATTGCCATCTGGGGCGAAATTGAGCTAGCCTATTATTTTGCAAAAGGGCGTATTGTAGCTATTACTGGTACGAATGGTAAGACTACGACAACAGCTCTTACAGGAGAGATTATGGCGAATTATTTTGCCAACACTCAGGTTGTAGGCAATATTGGGATTCCATATACTTCCGTAGCACTCCAAACAACAGAGGAAACAGTTACAATTGCAGAAATCAGCAGCTTCCAGTTAGAGACGATTCATGAGTTTAAGCCTGTAGTTTCGGCAATTTTAAATATTACGCCAGACCATTTGGATAGACATCATACTATGGAGGCCTATATCGGGGCGAAAACGGATGTGACAAAGAATCAGACGACAGAACAGGTATGTGTGCTGAATTATGAGGATGAGGTACTGCGTGAGTTTGCAGTGACTTGTCCTGCGAAAGTACTGTTCTTTAGTAGCAAGCGCAAGCTGGTGGATGGATTCTATTATGCAGATAAAGAAATTTTCTATGCACATGATGGAATAGAAGAAAAGGTCATTCATGTGGATGAATTGAATATATTAGGGGAGCACAATTATGAAAATGTTATGGCTGCAACGGCTATGGCACTTAGTGTAGGTGTTCCAATGGAGTCTATTCAGGAAGTGCTTCGTCGTTTTCAGGCAGTAGAACATCGTATTGAATATGTTACCGAAAAACGTGGCGTTCGTTTCTATAATGATTCGAAGGGAACCAATCCAGATGCTGCCATCAAGGCGATTAAGGCGATGAATCGTCCTACTTATTTAATTGGTGGCGGTTATGACAAGCAGTCGGAATACGATGAGTGGATAGAGGCCTTTGATGGAAAGGTAAAGGAACTCGTGTTAATTGGACAGACAGCAGAGAAAATTCAAAGCTGTGCACACAAACATGGTTTTATGAATACTATTATTTTTGAAACCTTTGAAGAAGCAATTCATTATTGCTATGAGAAATCTGTTTCGGGAGACGCAGTATTACTTTCCCCTGCCTGTGCAAGCTGGGGAATGTTCCCAAACTATGAGGAGCGAGGCAGAATATTCAAAGAAATTGTAAGAAATCTTGAGGAGTAATTTCAGTGGCACAAAAAAAGCGTGAGACGAAAAAACGCAAAGAGAAAACAATTTCATATTTTGATTATAACCTATTATTTTTAGTAGTTTTTCTAATTTGTTTCGGATTAGTTATGCTTTATAGTTCGAGTTCGTATATTTGTGCGAATTCGGCAAAGTATGGATATGATGCAGCTTATTATCTAAAACTACAGTTGCGTAATTATATTATTGGCGCATTTGGTATGGTGTTCTTCATTGCAGTACCATATCGCAGATGGAAAAAAATCGGCTGGTTGGCGTATTTCGTATCGTTTGCCCTATGTGTACTGGTTATTTTTATTGGTTCTGAGTCACATGGACAGGCGCGTTGGATATATATTGGTCCTATTGGCTTCCAGCCATCCGAGGTGGCCAAGGTTGGGGTGATTGTCTTCTTGGCGATGCTGTTAGAGAAGATACCCAAGCAGCTGAATTCATGGAAAAATCTGGCAAAGGTGTTTGGATTATTGATACCAATTGTAGGAGCGGTAGCATATAACAACCTAAGTACTGCGATTATCATTTTGGGAATTGCAGTTTGTATGATTTTTGTTGCAAGCCCGAAGTATTCCCACTTTATTGCGGTAGGTGTAGCTGGTATTGCTTTTATAGTTATCTTTATTGCTACTGCGGGATATCGTGCAACGCGTGTGAAGGCATGGCTGGATCCAGAAAACGCTGACCCAGATTCCGTATATCAGACCTTGCAGGGATTATATGCTATTGGTTCAGGTGGACTTTTTGGAAAAGGTCTGGGCGAAAGTTTGCAGAAGATGGGAAATGTACCAGAGTCTCAGAATGATATGATTTTTACCATTATCTGTGAAGAATTAGGACTCTTTGGTGGAGTTTGTGTAATACTTTTATTTATGTTAATTATCTGGCGAATGATGGTAATTTCCAATAATGCTCCAGATTTGTTTGGTTCACTTTTGGTAGTAGGTGTTATGTCACACATTGCGATTCAGGTCATTTTAAATATCGCAGTAGTAACCAATTCCATTCCCAATACAGGTGTTATTCTGCCATTCATCAGTTATGGAGGTACATCTATTCTGATTTTGATGTGTGAGGTTGGATTGGTACTCGGCGTGTCCCGGTCGATACGTTTGGAGAATATTAAATAGTTGGAGCATATATGATTAGGGAAAAACGTAGAAAACAAAGACTTTTAAAAAAGGTTTTGATTGGCATTCTTATTTTTCTGATTCTCTTAGCGATTGCGGTTTTTGTGGTAATCAATGTGTTTGTAGTAAAGAATGTGAAAGTAGAAGGCAACGAGCTTTATGAAGAACAGCTGATTACAGAGACCGTGCTAAATGACGAGTATTCGTGGAATAGCTTGTATGTGCTGTTGAAATATACCTTTATTGATACCAAGGAGGTTCCATTTATTGATGAAATGGAAGTTAGACTTGCGGATCCACAGACATTAGTTATCAAGGTATATGAAAAGGGTATGATGGGCTATCTTTATATAGATGCCATTGGAGAAAATGCATATTTTGACAAGGATGGTTTTGTGGTAGAAACCTCGACACGTATTATTGAAAACGTGCCTAAAATAGAAGGCATTATCTGTGATGAGGTGGATCTGTACGAAAAGCTTCCAATTGACAATCAGAAACTTAGAGAAATGCTTACGCTTACACAGGCATTGAAGCGAGAGGGCTTGGACCCAGATGCGATTCATTTTGGTTTAGAGCAGTCCCCAGTGTTGTATTATGAAAGCACAGAAGTTTGGCTTGGTTCTATTGAGCTGTTGACCCAAAAGGTAACTCGATTAAAAGAAATACTCCCAAGCCTAAGTGGTATTTCAGGAGCACTTCATATGGAAAGCTGGACCGAAGAATCTGCGAATATTATATTTGAGAAAGCACCAGAGGTTCCAGAAGCGGATGTGCCAGAAGCGGAAGGTGAAGCACCAGAAGCGGAAGGCGAAGCACCTGTAGAAGAACATCAAGATGATGAGGTAGAAACTCCAGTGGAGGAAGAAACACCACAAGATAATGAGGAAACCGCCGAAAATCAAGGTGAAGATGTACCAAATTAGATACATAGACCAGAAAACGTAAAAAAAATCAAAATTTTAGTTGATTATTTGGAAAAATAATTATATTATAGTATATGATTTTCATAGTAGGATTACTATGCGTGTGATGTGTAAACATCGTGACAGGTAAACAGATAGACTAATCGTAACATTTATATAAACTGAGAGAGAGAAAGAGGAGGACGAAGCCGTGCTGGAAATTAGAACAACAGAAGCGGATGCTAGTGCAAAAATTATTGTTATCGGTGTAGGCGGTGCAGGAAACAATGCCGTAAATCGTATGATTGATGAAAACATCGGTGGTGTAGAATTTATCGGTGTTAATACAGATAAACAGGCTTTGCAGTTATGTAAAGCACCTACTTTAATTCAGATTGGTGAAAAACTTACCAAAGGACTTGGTGCTGGAGCAAAACCTGAAATCGGTGAAAAAGCTGCAGAAGAAAGTGCAGAAGAATTAGCAGCTGCTATCAAAGGTGCAGACATGGTATTCGTTACCTGTGGTATGGGCGGCGGTACAGGAACTGGTGCAGCTCCTGTAGTGGCTAAGATTTCAAAAGACCAGGGTATCCTTACTGTTGGTGTTGTTACCAAGCCTTTCAAATTTGAAGCAAAACAGAGAATGATTAATGCTGTAACAGGTATTGAACACTTGAAAGAAAATGTAGATACACTTATCGTAATTCCAAACGACAAGCTTCTTGAAATCGTTGACAGACGTACAACTATGCCAGACGCATTAAAGAAAGCTGACGAAGTACTTCAGCAGGCAGTACAGGGTATTACAGACCTTATCAACTTACCAGCTCTTATCAACTTAGACTTCGCAGACGTATCTACTGTTATGAAGGACAAGGGTATGGCTCATATCGGTATCGGTAGTGCGAAGGGAGATGACAAGGCAATCGAAGCTGTTAAGCTTGCAGTTGCTTCTCCACTTCTTGAAACTACTATCACAGGTGCAAGCCATGTTATTATCAATATCTCTGGTGACATCTCTCTTATGGATGCCAACGATGCAGCAAGCTATGTTCAGGATCTTGCTGGTGATGATGCAAACATCATCTTCGGTGCGAAGTATGATGAAACTATGGTGGATGAAGCTACTATCACAGTTATCGCTACTGGCTTAGACAATGGCTCACGTTCATCTATGACAAATGTATCTCAGATGATGAAATATGACCAGGCTCCAGTTAGACAGACTGTAACACCAAACATGGCATCTCGTACAACTATGAACAGTGCTTTACATACAGCAAACACAACAGCTAGACCTGTTGCACCAGCTCAGCCAACTGTAGCAACAACAGCTACAGCAGGTATGACACAGCAGGCAGCTCCACAGATGGGTATTCAGAGACCTGTTCAGCCACAGAGCAATGTACAGCCAGTAGAAATCAATATCCCTGATTTCTTGAAAAATTCTAAGAGATAATTGAATAAATTATAAGATAAACCTCGTGCAGTAATGTGCGAGGTTTTTTTGTTGCTCTCCTTATTCCGACAAAATTTGCACTTCATAAGTGATATGCTAGTGCCATGCGGTACATATTTTATGCGGATGTCTATTTTTTACAGAATTTTATGATAAAGGTGGCTGTGTTATATCTTTCGTTATACTGTAACAAGGTGTATGTAGGAACATACAGAATTAGAAATGTAGCAAAGATATGTTTGGTATCTATAATTGGAACTTTGGTAGAAATAATAGGTTTAATATTTGGTAGCTCTTATAGTATATTTGTTTTATGTGTAAATTTGTTAGAAGTGCCACTTATGGTACGCTTTGTGATGAGGAAGGAACGAGATAGGATGATACGAGTCATCATATCCGGCTATTTTTTCATCATACTTATCAATGGCGTATTGGAAGCTCTATGGAATCAGTTTGGGGAAGGTGGTAGCTATATCTTTTATCTACTATTTTCCTGTGGTGCGGTTATCGTAGGAGTTCGCATTTGGAACAATTATACGAGGATGCAAAAAGGTATTTTTCAAGTGGAACTCTTGCACAAAGGAAAACAAGTCCAAACACAAGCCTTTTATGATTCGGGGAATCGGTTGATAGATCCTTATACAAAGAAAGGGGTACACATAGTTTCCGAACGATTATTACAAAGAATAGAAGGAGTAGATAGTCCGGTCTATATTCCATATCAGTCACTGGGGAACGAGATGGGAATGCTAGAAGTGTACTACATCGACGAACTTATAGTGGAAGCGGAAAAACAAAGGAAGCGGATACAAAATTGCCCATTGGGTGTAACAAAAGACAATCTTTTTGAAGGAAAGAATTATGAAATTATATTAAGTGAAGAGGTGTTTTAGATGTTACATATCAATTGGAGCAAGGCAGTGGATTTTTATTATTACTGGAAACGAAATTTCTGGTATGCAGGTACGCGAATTGTAAAGCTTTTAAAGGGTGAGGAGCACTCGGATACGGTGCTGTACATTGGTGGTTCGGAGGTGCTTCCTCCGCCTCTAAGCACAGAGGAAGAGAAAGAGTGTCTGCTGGCTCTTGTTGCAGAAAACGGTAATGTTGAAGAAACGGAAAAGGCAAGAAAAAAGCTTATTTCCCACAATCTTCGATTGGTCGTGTATCTTGCTAGAAAATTTGAAAATACCGGTGTAGGAGTCGAAGATTTGATTTCGATTGGGACGATTGGATTGATAAAGGGCATTCATACGTTTAACCCAGAAAAGAATATCAAACTGGCAACCTATGCTTCGCGTTGCATTGAGAATGAGATTTTGATGCATTTGCGTAGAACAAATAAGTTGAAACTGGAGGTTTCCTTTGATGAACCGCTGAATGTAGATTGGGATGGAAATGAGCTTCTTTTGTCGGACATTCTGGGGACGGAAGAGGATGTAATATATCGTGATTTAGAGACAGAAGCAGAGATAGGAATGCTTCGTAAGGCGATGGAAAAGTTATCGGATAGAGAGCGGGAAATCATAGAGCTTCGTTATGGTTATAATCGTAAGAACGACAGAGAAATGACACAAAAGGAGGTTGCAGACCTACTTGGGATTTCCCAGTCGTACATATCGAGATTGGAGAAGAAGATTATGCTGCGACTTCGTCGCGAGATTCAAAGAATCGAATCATAATAACATATTTATGAGAATGAAAGATGAAGTGCAGATATGTAGAATGTAAATCTAGAAAAATATAAAGAAAACTTAAAAATATTTGCTGAATTTTCAGAAAATTATGGAAGCATAGGACATCTAGTGGTATAATACACATATAATATTCATAGAAACAAAATATGGTATTTTAAGGACACGAATTTCATTACTAGAAAAGGAGATGAGCCTATGATTATTGAATTCTTGGGAGCAGCGCGAGAGGTAACCGGAAGCTGTCATTATGTCAGCTTTAACGATATCCATTTCCTTGTAGACTGTGGTATGGAGCAGGGTGCAGATTTGTATGAAAATCAGGAGATTCCGGTGAATCCAGCCACAATTGATTATGTGTTTATCACACATGCACATATCGACCATTCAGGGCTATTGCCTTTATTATACAAAAATGGTTTCCGCGGACAAATTTTTGCTACAAAAGCGACCTGCGAGTTGTGTAGCATCATGCTTCGTGATTCCGCGCATATTCAGGAATTTGAAGCCGAATGGCGCAACCGTAAGAATCGTCGTGCAGGTAAGCCAGAGGTTTTACCATTGTATGATATGAATGACGCAAATGGTGTTATTCCACACTTTATACCGTGTGATTATCATAGCAAGGTAGATGTGGATGAAGATTTGACGATACGATTTGTGGATGCAGGACATCTGCTAGGTTCTTCTTCGATAGAAATCTGGATAAAAGAGGATGGTGTCAGCAAAAAGCTGGTATTCTCCGGTGATATTGGAAATACAGACCGTCCATTGATTAAAAATCCAGAGTTTATTTCAGAAGCAGATTATGTCATTATGGAATCTACCTATGGCAATCGTGTACATGAGAAGCCAGTGGATTATGCAGCGGCCTTAGCAGAAGTAATGAAAGATACATTTACACGCGGTGGAAATTTGGTGATTCCAGCTTTTTCAGTAGGACGTACGCAAGAAATGCTATATTTTCTACGTCGTATTAAAACAGAGGAATTATTGCCAGAGTTCCCAAACTTTGAGGCTGTGGTAGATAGTCCTTTATCTGTTGAAGCAACGAATGTATTTCATAAGAATGTAGCGGATTGCTTTGATGACGAAGCATTGGCTTTGGTAAATCAGGGAATTAATCCAATTAAGTTTCCTGGATTAAATGTTTCTGTAACCAGTGATGATTCGAAAATGATAAACTTTAACCCAAATCCAAAGGTTATAATTTCGGCATCGGGTATGTGTGAAGCGGGACGTATTCGCCATCATTTAAAACATAATCTTTGGCGTGCAGACTCTACGATTATGTTTGTTGGTTTCCAAGTGCCGGGAACGCTTGGTAATGCATTGCTAGGTGGAGTGGATAAAGTAAAGCTTTTTGGTGAGGAAGTAGAAGTTCGTGCTAAAATCGTCAATCTTCCGGGTATCAGTGGCCATGCAGACCAGCCACATTTGCTAGAATGGGTAAAAGCCTTTGGCAATACACCGAGCAAGGTTTTTATCGTACATGGAAATGAAGATGTGGCAGAAGAATTTGCCTCTCTTGTAATTAAGGAAACAGGAATTGAAGCAATTGCTCCTTTTAGTGGTGATGTATTTGATTTAGAAACTGGCATGTGTATCCAGCATGGTACACGAAAGCTAGCTGTAAAGAAAAAACAGGCAAAGGCACAAGGCGTATTTGCTCGTCTTGTAGCTGCGGGTGAACGCCTCATGGCAGTTATTCAGAAATGCGAGGGTATGGCGAACAAAGATTTAGCGAAATTTGCCGACCAAATTAATTCTCTGTGTGACAAGTGGGATAGATAAAAGATTACATAAAATAGGAATGAAAAATGCACTTAAAGGGACAAAATACATTTGGAATTGAAATTTGCAACAAGGATTTATATAAGGGGACGGCTGTAAGAGGCGTCCTCTTTGATATGGACGGAGTGATATTAGATACAGAAAAGCTATATACTCGCTTTTGGAGAGAGGCAGCACAGGCTTTGGGATTTGCTATGACACATGAAATGGCTCTTGGCATGCGAAGTCTCAGTCGAGAAGTTGGTGAAAAGCAACTTAAGGCATATCTAGGAGAATCAGTGGACTACCAACAGATGCGTACCAAACGTATTGAGCTGATGAGTGCGTTTATTGAAGAACATGGAGTGGAATTAAAACCAGGTGTTCATGAACTGCTTGCATTTCTTAAAGAAAATGGAATCAAGAGCTCAATTGCGACTTCTTCTCCATTGGATAGAACAAAGAAGTATTTAGGACAGGTTGGACTAGTGGAGGCTTTTGATGAGCTTGTTAGCGGGCATATGGTAGAGCATGGCAAACCTGCTCCGGATATATATATTTATGCAGCATCAAAATTAGGATTAAAGCCAGAAGAGTGTCTGGTTTTGGAGGATTCTCCAACAGGACTTTTGGCAGCATATCGCGCGGGATGTATTCCAGTGATGGTGCCAGACCAGGATATGCCGGATGAGGAGACGAAAGCGAGAGCATATGCAGTGGGGGAAAACTTACTTGCAATAAAAGAACTGCTAAAAACTTCAATTTAAACTGAATTTATGAAAAACAAATATATAGAAATAGGGTGGTATTGTTGTGTTTTACCATTCTATTTTTATGTGTCAATTTACATGGGGTTTACGCAATGGCTAAGATATGGTTAAGAAGTGCTTGGTTTCATTGACGAGGAAAAAATACGAAGGTATCATTTTGGAGGGCTAGCGTTATTATTATATGGAATGCAGATAATGAGTGACGGATTGGAAAACGTGGCAGGAAACAGAAAAGGTCTAAATAAAGCACAGGTACGTGTTAGAATCGCATAGGATTAGTATAAATTCGTTGAATGGATTAAAGAGATACTTGGAGGAGGTAGGGATGACTAAATATAAACAGATTTTAAAGGACTCATTTTTTACGGTGTTTATACTTGTAATTACTTACTTCCTTAGTTATTATATACAGTTTGTGTTTGAGACAAATACTTTAGTACCAACGGTATTTGTTTTAGGGGTGTTTTTTGTGTCTCTGCGGACGGAAGGGTACATATGGGGTGTTTTGGCATCGCTGATAGGTGTTATGTTGGTAAACTTTGCGTTTACAGCGCCTTTTTTTGAGCTTGATTTTATTACACCGATTAATATGTTTGCAGCTCTCGTGATGCTTGTGATTGCTATTATGACAAGTACGCTTACTACGCAGATTAAACAACAGGAAAAGATTAAGGCGGAGAGTGAAAAGGAGCGTATGAGAGGTAACTTGCTTCGTGCGGTATCCCATGACTTGCGTACACCTTTGACATCTATTTATGGAGCAACTTCTGTTATTTTGGAAAACTATAATTCATTAAGTAAAGAACAGCAGATAAAATTGTTAGGAGAAATACAAGAGGATTCGCAGTGGCTGGTTCGTATGGTGGAAAATTTATTATCGGTTACACGTATTGATGATAGCGTTACTAAAATTACAAAAGAGCCTGTTGTATTAGATGAACTTTTGGATTCTGTAATTGTAAAATTTAGCAAGCATTATCCGAAACAAAAGGTTGATGTATCTGTTCCAGACGAATTTATTAGTATCCCAATGGATCCGATTTTGATTCAGCAGGTACTTATGAATATTATGGAAAATGCGATTGTACATGCAACAGGGATGACAGAGTTGGTATTGTCTGTCCACATAGATAATAATACAGCAGTGTTTGAGGTAAAGGATAATGGCTGCGGCATTCCAGAGGAGAAAATGCATCAGCTATTTACTGGATATACAGAGAGAGAAAACAGTGTTCCAACGGATGGCAGTCGAAATAATATGGGAATCGGATTGTCAGTATGCTCTACAATTATTAAGGCTCATGGTGGTGTTATCTATGCTGAAAACAGACCAGAAGGTGGAGCGGTATTTGGTTTTACCTTAGAGATGGAGGAAGTAGATGAGTAATAATAAATATAAAGTATTAGTAATTGAGGATGAGGCTAATATTTGTAATTTACTAGATACTATTCTGACAACCAACGGATATCAGGTAGTAATAGAGGGAACTTGCAATGAAGGTGTAATGATGATGCATTCGTATGTGCCGGATTTGGTTATTTTGGATTTGGGTTTACCGGATAAGGATGGATTAGAATTTATCAAAATTATACGCCAATCGGATACAACACCAATTTTAGTCGTATCTGCTCGTAGCAATGAAAATGACAAGGTTTGGGCACTGGATTTGGGTGCGAATGATTATATAACGAAGCCATTTGGTAATGCAGAGCTTTTGGCGAGGGTACGTGCAGCTCTTCGTAATCGTCGATCCTCAGAGGTAGAAGGTATTGTGGAAGGAAAATTCCATTTACATGATATGGAAATTGACTATGCTCGTCGTATGGTAACGATTACAGGTGTTGAGGTAAAACTAACACGTACAGAATATAATATTTTAGAGGTGCTTTCTCAAAATCAAGGAAAGGTACTGACATATGCAGCAATTATACGAAAAATTTGGGGGCCCACTGATGATGGCGGAATAAAAAAACTTCAAGTAAATATGGCAAATATTCGAAAGAAAATTGGTTCTACACCAGGAGGCAATAAATATATTATTAATGAGTTGGGAATTGGTTATCGAATTGGTGAGGAAAATGTGTAGAGTGAAACAACCTTAACCGCATCTTTGCTAGATATAAGATATAATAGTTAAGAAATCGCTTAGAAATATGTGGTTTCTTAACTATTATTATATTTAGAAGGAGAATAAGTATGGAGTTAATTTTTCAGGTTGTTCTATTAGTTGTTGGCTTTACTATGTTGGTAAAGGGCGCGGACTGGTTTGTGGATGGTGCAGCAGGTATTGCAGTAAAATTTGGTATTCCACAATTAGTAGTAGGTCTTACTATTGTAGCTATGGGAACCTCTGCACCAGAAGCAGCGGTATCTATCACAGGTGCAATGAATGGTGCGGCAGACATTGCAGTTGGTAATGTGTTAGGAAGTAACATTTTAAACGTGCTGGTTATTCTTGGTCTTACGGGTTTTATCACAAATGTAGCAATTCAAAAATCTACACTTTTGATTGAAATGCCATTCATGCTGGCAATTACTATTATTTTTGCAGTGGTTGGTTTGAATGATGGTGCAGTAGGATTTTGGGATGGGATTATCCTTTGGGGATTATTTATTGCCTACCTTACATATCTCTTTATTCTTGCTAAAAAAGGTAATCAGGTAGATGAAAAACCAGAAGAACGTCCTGTTTGGAAACTTATTTTATTAGGTGTTGTAGGTGCAGCAATTGTTGTCTTTGGTGCTGATATCACAGTTGATGCGGCCACTACAATTGCTTCAGCACTTGGTTTGTCAGAACGTTTTATCGGTCTCACAATCGTAGCCTTAGGAACCTCTCTTCCAGAACTTGTTACTTCTGTTACAGCAGCTAAGAAAGGGAACTGTGATATCGCTATTGGTAACATCGTAGGTTCAAATATTTTTAATATTCTGTTTGTTATCGGTACAAGTTCATTGATTATTCCAATCGTATTTGAAGCTACATTCTTGGTAGACGCAATAATTGCATTGTTGTCAGGAGTGCTTCTTTGGGTAGCGACTGTTAGAAAGAAAATGCTTACTCGTCCATGGGCAATGATTATGCTTCTTGGATATGCAGCATATTTTGTGTATTTGCTCATGTAGATATAAAATATACTTACAGTGGTAAAAAAATTATGAAAAAGGACGAAATGCTTCGAAAGTTTACGAAAATATGGGCGTTTGGTCCTTTTTTTGTTTCTTTTCTAATAATCTAATGGTATAATCTTACAAGATTGTTAAACGTGTAACAAAATGATTAGGAGGACGTATTATGGGTCATTTAAAAGGTAAGACAGCTATTATCACGGGTGGTGGTAGAACTGTTTTAAAAGATGGTAGTTGTGGTTCTATCGGTTATGGTATCGCGACCGCTTATGCAAAAGAAGGTTGTAACCTTGTTCTGACAGGGCGTACAGAGCAGAAGCTTCTGGATGCAAAGGAAGAACTCGAAAGACTTTATGGAATCAAGGTATTGGCAATTACAGCAAACATCCAGAAAGAAGTAGACAGTGAAGCAATTGTTGAAGATGTAGTAAAACAGGCAGTAGATACTTTTGGTGGAATTGACGTATTAATCAACTGTGCACAGGCTTCCGAAGCAGGTGTTCCACTTGCATTCAATACAACGGAGCAGTTTGATTTGGCTATTTATTCTGGTTTATATGCAGCCTTTTATTATATGAAGGCTTGTTATCCATATTTAACAGCATCAAAGGGAACTGTTATCAATTTTGCTTCTAGTGCTGGTATGTCTGGCGGACTTGGGCAGGCGGCAAACGGTGCTGCAAAAGAAGGTATCCGTGCACTTACTCGTGTTGCTGCAACAGAATGGGCTGAGGATGGTATTAATGTAAATGCTATCTGTCCACTCGCATGGACTGCACAGATGGAAAAATATGCAAAGGCTTATCCAGAAAGCTTCAAGAAGAACTGGCCTATGCCTCCAATGAAACGTTTTGGTGACCCTGAAACAGAAATTGGTGAGGTATGCGTATCGTTAACAACCCCAGCATTTAAATTTATGACTGGTGAAACCATCACATTAGAAGGTGGTATGAGTTTAAGACCTTAAGACAACATAAGTTGTTTTGATATACTAAGGGATATTTTAGGAGGAAAGAAATGGAACATATTAGTGAAGCTGGAGTGAAGAAGATTTGCGAAATCTGTGACAGATACGCAAATGAAAAAACTCCGCTTATGATGATTTTAAGTGACATTCAGAATGAATATGGCTATATTCCATTAGATGTACAGCAGCTTGTTTCAGAAAAAACAGGTATTTCTGTAGCAGAAATCTATGGAGTAGTTACATTCTATTCATTTTTCTCTTTGGAACCAAAGGGAAAATATGTTATCGGATGTTGCTTAGGTACTGCATGCTATGTAAAGGGTGCACAGCAGATTATTGACAAGTTCTCAGAACTTATCGGTATTGGACCTGGCGAAACTTCAGAGGATGGATTATTTACCATTGATGCACTTCGTTGTATCGGTGCTTGTGGTATCGCACCAGCGGTTACCATCAATGGCAAGGTTTATCCAAAGCTTACTGTTGATATGGTAGAGCCAATTGTAGAAGAATATCGTGCTTTAGGAGGTGCAAACTAATGAAAAACTTTGATGAATTAAGTAGCAAGATTTGCGCCTGTGAAGAGGCCTTAAATAGCAAATTAGATGGTTCCAACGGGAAACGTGCTATTCTTTTATGTGGTGGTACCGGATGTATTTCATCAAATTCTTTGGAAATCAAAGACAAATTCCAGGCGATGATTGATGAAAAGGACATGAATGACAAAGTAACTGTAAACATCGTAGGCTGTTTCGGTTTCTGTTCACAGGGACCATTCGTAAAGATTTATCCAGAAGATACACTGTATCGTCTCGTTCAGCTTGAAGACGTAGAAGAAATCTTCGAAAAAGATATCATCGGTGGTGAAATCGTAGAGCGTCTTCTTTATGTAGACCCAGCTACACAGGAAAAGGTAGTAAAACAGGAAGATATCAACTTCTACAAAAAACAGAAGAGAATCGCACTTCATGGTTGTGGTGTTATCAATCCAGAAAACATCGACGAAGCTATGGGTAAAGGTGCATTCGTTGGTTTAAAACGTGCATTATCAATGACTCAACAGGAAGTATTAGATGAAATCCTTGCTTCTGGTCTTCGTGGCCGAGGCGGCGGTGGCTTCCCAGCTGGTCGTAAATGGTCGTTCGCTTTTGCAACAGAAGCAGATCAGAAATATGTAGTATGTAACGGTGACGAAGGTGACCCAGGTGCATTTATGGACCGTTCTATCTTAGAAGGTAATCCATTTGCAGTTATTGAGGGTATGATGATTGCTGGTTATGCAATTGGTGCATCCGAAGGTTACTTCTATGTACGTGCAGAATATCCTATCGCTGTAAATCGTTTACAAAACGCGATTAATCAGATGAACGAAGCAGGTGTATTAGGTGAAAATATTATGGGCTCTGGATTTAGCTTCCAGGCACATATCCGTTTAGGTGCAGGTGCGTTCGTATGTGGTGAAGAAACAGCACTTCTTAACTCTATTGAGGGTAAGAGAGGTATGCCACGTCCACGTCCACCTTTCCCAGCTGTAAAGGGACTTTGGGGTAAACCAACCATCGTAAACAATGTAGAAACTCTTGCATGCGTTCCTTACATATTACGTGAAGGTGCAGACGAATTTGCTGCTTGTGGTACAGAAAAATCCAAAGGAACAAAAGTATTTGCTTTAGGTGGTAAGGTAAACAACGTAGGTCTTGTAGAAGTACCTATGGGAACCACACTTCGCGAACTTATTTATGATATCGGTGGTGGTATTCCAGATGATAAAGAATTCAAAGCAATCCAGACTGGTGGTCCTTCAGGTGGATGTTTAACAGCAGCTCACCTTGATGAACCAATCGACTTTGATAACTTAGTAGCAAAAGGCTCTATGATGGGTTCTGGTGGTGCTATCGTTATGGACGAAGATAACTGTATGGTTGACGTTGCAAAATTCTATATGGAATTCATTTGCGACGAATCCTGTGGTAAATGTTCTCCATGTCGTATCGGTACAAAGAGAATGCTCGAAATCCTTACTCGTATCACCGAAGGTAATGGTACAATGCAGGATTTAGAAGAATTAGAAGAATTAGGACAGGCAGTACAGGCGAACTCCTTGTGTGCACTTGGACAGACTGCTGCAAATCCTATTATGTCTACACTTAGAAACTTTAGAGATGAATACATTGCTCATATTGTTGATAAGAAATGTCCTGCTAAGATTTGTAAGAATCTTATGCGTTACACTATCGTTCAGGACAACTGTTTCGGTTGTGGTATGTGTGCAAAAATGTGTCCTGCAGATGCTATTGCGCGTACCGATTACACAGCACCTGGTAAGAAGCTTGCTTCCTTCCAGATTGATGCAGCGAAATGTCTTAAATGTGGTGCTTGTATTGAAACATGTAAATTCTCTGCAATTGAGAAACAGTAATTAGGAGGGCAGTCAAATGGCAAAAATTAATATTAAAATTGAAGGTGTCTCCTATCAGGTAGAAGAGGGTATGACTATCCTTGAAGCTGCAAAAGCATGTGGATACGAGATTCCATCTTTATGTGCATTTAATCATGGCGAGTGTTCCAATGGTTCATGCCGTGTTTGTTTAGTAGAAGTAGCTGGTGCTAGAGGCCTCGTAGCTTCTTGTGTAAACCCAGTGAGCGAAGGAATGGACATTCGCATTTCTAGTACAAAAGCAACAGAAGCACGTCGTGCGTCTGTAGAATTATTATTATCAAATCACAACCAGAATTGTCAGCAGTGTGACAAGAATGGTCAGTGTGAACTTTTATATGTAGCATCTGTAACTGGTGCACGTGAAGGCAAATATCAGGGTGTAAAAACACCTACTACTTTAGATGAGCTTACACCATCAATTATCCGAGATACATCCAAATGTATCCTGTGTGGTCGTTGTGTTGCACGTTGTGAAAACGCACACGGTCTTGGTATCCTTGGTTTCCAGAATCGTGGATTCAAGACTATCGTTGGACCAGCAGAAGATCGTTCGTTTGCAAACTCACCATGTATCCTTTGTGGTCAGTGTGTAAGCGTTTGTCCAACTGGCGCACTTATGGAAAAATCAGAAATTGGCAAAGTGGATGCTGCTTTCAAGGCTGGCAAACACGTTGTAGTACAGACAGCTCCAGCAGTTCGTGCAGCACTTGGTGAAGAATTTGGCATGCCAGTTGGTACACCAGTGACTGGCAAGATGGTAGCAGCACTGAAACGTCTTGGTTTCCACAAGGTATATGATACTAACTTTGCAGCGGATCTTACCATTATGGAAGAAGGAACAGAGCTTCTTTCTAGAATTCAGGGTGGAGGAGTATTGCCAATGATTACTTCATGTTCACCAGGATGGGTAAACTATGCAGAGTACAATTACAGTGATTTATTAGAACATCTTTCCACCTGTAAATCACCTCATCAGATGCAGGGCGCAATTATTAAGTCCTACTATGCAGAAAAGCATGACTTGGATCCAAAGGATATCTTTGTGGTATCTATCATGCCATGTACAGCTAAGAAGGATGAAAAAGAACGTGAGCAGATGCAGGTAGAAGGTATCAAAGATGTAGATGCAGTTCTCACTACTCGCGAACTTGCACGTATGATTAAGAGAGCTGGTATTATGTTCAATCGTCTTCCAGATGAAGAATTCGACCAGGATCTTATGGGCGAATACACAGGTGCAGGTGTTATCTTCGGTGTAACCGGTGGCGTTATGGAAGCAGCACTTCGTACCGTATACTTCGTACTTACAGGACAGGAACATGAAGCTATCAAGTTTGAACAGGTTCGTGGCTTTGAAGGCATCCGCGAGGCTTCGCTTGATATCAACGGTACTGTTGTAAATGTTGCGATTGCACATGGCATGAAGAACGCAAAAGTACTTCTTGACGATATTCGTGCAGGCAAATCAAAATATCACTTCATCGAAATCATGGGTTGCCCAGGCGGTTGTATCGCAGGTGGAGGACAGCCATATGTAAGAAGCTGTTTCTTACCAAACGAAGATGATGATATTATGGACACATACAAAGAAAAGAGAGCACAGGCTCTTTACAGTGAGGATGAAAGACAGACACTTCGTCAGTCTCACAATAATCCTCAGATTAAAAAGCTCTATGATGAATTCCTTGGAAAACCAAATTCACATAAAGCACATAGACTCTTACATACCAATTACAATGGTAGAGTGGGATTCAATGATTAAGATATCTTAATAAAAAAGATAGTTATCAGGGGAACTAGGTTCCCCTGATTTTTTGCTTAACGAATGAGAAAAAGGGTGTTATAATTTTTCGTATACGAAAGACAGGGGGAATGACTATGGAAAATAATGTTATCAATGCAATTATCGAAATCCCATTGCATTCGAAAAATAAATATGAAATTGACGAAGTGACAGGTCGTATCAAATTAGACCGTGTTTTGTATGCTTCTATGATTTATCCAACTGAATATGGAATTGTAGAAAACACATTGGCTCCAGATGGAGATGCACTTGATATTTTGGTAGTATGTGATAATCCGACATTTCCTGGCTGTATTGTGCCAGCACGTGTGCTTGGATATTTGGAAATGGTTGATGGCGGTAAAATAGATTACAAGCTGATATCTGTTGTGGACTGTGATCCACGCTATGATGAGTATCAGAAATTGGAAGAATTGCCATCCTTTATATTGAAAGAAATTTCAAACTTCTTCGAGAATTATAAAGTACTGCAGGGGATTTCTGTGGAAATTGGAGCATATCACGGGAAAGAAGATGCGATTCGTGTCATTGAGGAATGTAAAAAAGCGTATTTAGAGCATCAAGAAGAATAGAAGGAACATTTCGATTTGTATGAAATATCAAGAAACTGTAAAGAAGATTAGAGCAAAACAGAATATTGATATAGAAGAACTCCGCGTACTTCTCGATGAAAACGCATCCGAAGCAGATGTACAGTATCTCTATGCCCAGGCACGCGAAGTAGCAGATTCCATTTACGGAACAAGAATCTTCAAAAGAGGGCTTATAGAGTTTACAAATTACTGCAAGAATGACTGCTATTATTGTGGTATTCGCAGAAGCAATGCATGTGTTGAGCGTTATCGTTTGGAGAAAGAAGCGATACTTGCTTGTTGTAAAAAAGGCTACGAACTAGGCTATCGTACTTTTGTACTGCAAGGGGGGGAAGATGGCTATTTTACGGATGAGCGAGTGTGTGAAATCGTAAGTGAGATTCATCAAATATATCAGGATTGTGCGATTACCTTATCAATTGGGGAGAAGCCAAAGGAAAGCTATCAGAAATATTTTGAGGCGGGAGCGGATAGATATTTACTCCGTCATGAGACTGCGAACGAGGAGCATTATATAAAACTCCACCCGACAGACTTATCGCTAAAAAATAGAAAAGAATGTCTTTATGATTTAAAAGATATCGGATATCAGGTGGGTTGTGGTTTTATGGTTGGCTCGCCTTATCAAACAATAGAGAACTTGTATGAGGATTTGCAGTTTATCAAAGAATTAGAACCTCATATGGTGGGAATTGGACCATTTATACCACAGAAGGAGACACCTTTCGCAGAGAAAGAAGCAGGGACTTTGGATATGACCTTACGTCTCTTGGCAATTATCCGATTAATTCATCCGAGAGTATTACTTCCAGCGACAACAGCACTTGGTACGATACATGAAAAGGGGCGAGAATTGGGGATTTTAGCGGGAGCAAATGTAGTGATGCCAAATTTATCTCCAGTGGATGTCCGCGAGAAGTATAAGTTATATGACAATAAGGCCTGTGCAGGGGATGAGTCTGTTGAAGGTGATGAGAATCTGAAAATTCGCATGAAACAAATTGGATACGATTTAGTTTGCGATAGAGGCGATTTTGTTGTAGAATAAGAAAGTATTTTGGAATAAAACGAAGTATTAGTATATAGAAAAGAGTAATAAAATGTTCGATGTAAAATCATTAAAAGCAGAAGAATTTATTTCGGATGAAGAGATTTTGGACACATTGGCGTATGCCGATGCAAACAAAGAAAATGTGACTCTCGTCGACGAAATTTTAAATAAGGCAAGAGAGCGCAAGGGCTTAACTCATAGAGAAGCTTCGGTACTTTTAGCGTGTGATATGCCGGAAAAGATACAGGAAATGTATGATTTGGCGAAACAGATAAAACATGATTACTATGGTAATCGTATTGTTATGTTTGCACCACTATATTTATCGAATTATTGTGTCAATGGTTGTGTGTATTGTCCATATCATTTAAAAAATAAGCACATCGCGCGTAAGAAGCTGACACAGGAAGAAGTAGCAAAGGAAGTAATTGCTCTACAGGATATGGGACATAAGCGTCTGGCGATTGAGGCGGGCGAGGACCCAGTGAATAATCCAATTGAATATATTTTGGAATGTATTGACACGATTTACAGTATCAAGCACAAAAACGGTGCAATTCGTCGTGTAAACGTTAATATTGCTGCGACTACTGTGGAAAATTATCGTAAGCTTCACGACGCAGGCATCGGTACATACATTTTATTCCAGGAAACCTATAATAAAAAGAGCTATGAGGAGCTTCATCCAACTGGACCAAAGCATGACTATGCTTATCACACAGAAGCAATGGATAGAGCAATGCAGGGCGGTATTGATGATGTAGGTCTGGGTGTACTGTTTGGTTTGGAATTATATCGTTATGAATTCGCGGGACTCCTTATGCATGCAGAGCATTTAGAAGCTGTATATGGAGTGGGTCCACATACTATCAGTGTGCCACGACTGAAAAGAGCAGATGATATAGATCCAGATGCTTTTGACAATGGTATTGATGATGATACCTTTGCAAAAATCTGTGCACTTATTCGTATTTCGGTGCCATACACAGGTATGATTATTTCGACCCGCGAGTCACAAGCGGTGCGTGAAAAGGTATTACCACTTGGTGTTTCGCAGCTTAGTGGAGCGTCTCGTACCAGTGTGGGCGGCTACGCAGAACCAGAAGCAGAGGATGTGACGACTGAGCAGTTTGATGTCAGTGACAATCGTACCTTGGATGAGGTTGTAAATTGGCTGATAAAAATGGGGCATATCCCAAGCTTTTGTACGGCATGTTATCGTGAGGGAAGAACGGGCGACCGTTTTATGACCCTTTGCAAAAACATGCAGATTCTTAACTGTTGTCATCCAAATGCGTTGATGACCTTAAAAGAATACTTAGAGGACTACGCGAGTCCAGAAACGAAAGAAATCGGAGGCAAGCTTATTGAAGAGGAATTGGAGAAAATTCCAAATCCAAAGGTAAAAGCAACAGCGACCGAGTATATACATAATATTGCAGATGGAAAGAGAGATTTCCGTTTTTAAAGAGGAATACAAAATGAGTCTAAATGCTACGCCAAGTGCAAATCGTTTGCACATCGGTATTTTTGGAAAAGTGAATAGCGGTAAATCATCGTTCTTGAATGCGTTCACGGGACAGGATATTTCCATTGTATCGGATGTAGCAGGTACGACAACCGATGTGGTGACGAAGGCTATGGAAATTGCGCCACTTGGCCCCTGTGTGTTTATTGACACGGCGGGATTTGATGATACGACAGAGCTTGGTCAAGCTCGAATTGAGAAAACACGACAGGTGGTAGACAAATGTGATATCGTGATTCTGGTGTTCTCTATGAAAGAGTATGAAACTCAGTATAAAAACATGAAGAAAAGCGGAGCTGAAGATGCTTTTCTAGAACTACCAGAAAAGGAGTGGTATCTCTATTTTAAAGAGAAGAATATTCCGGTTGTGATTGTAATTAATACATTTGAAGAGCCGGATACGGAAGAAGATGTGAAATTATTTAGTGAGGCTTCCTATCATTTGACGAAGCAAATCCGTACGTTTGCAAAGGAATTCCCGTATTTTGTTGATGCGAAAATGGGAGAAGAGATGGAAGTGGTAAAAGAGGCACTGGTTCGTAATATGCCAGAAGGCTTTGAACTTCCATTTATCACAGGGGATTTAGTGGAAGAAGACGATACTGTTATGCTGGTAATGCCACAGGATGCACAAGCACCAAAGGGGCGACTGATTCTGCCACAGGTGCAGACCATCCGTGAGCTATTAGATAAGAAATGCATTGTCATTTCAGTAACGCCAGAAAAAATGAAAAAGGCTTTAATTCAGCAATTGAAGCCACCAAAGCTCATTATTACAGATTCTCAGGTGTTTCAGGAAGTATATGAGAATAAGCCTGAGGAAAGTATGTTGACTTCATTTTCTGTATTGTTTGCAGCATATAAAGGGGATTTACCTTATTATGTAGATGGTGCGAAAGCGATTGATTCGTTAAATGGTAATTCACGTGTTTTGATTGCGGAATGCTGTACACATGCTCCTTTGACCGAGGATATCGGGCGTGTAAAAATTCCGAATATGCTGCGTAAGCGTTATGGTGCAGAAATGAAAATAGATATCGTAAGTGGAACAGATTTTCCAATGAATTTGAGGGACTATGATTTGATTATCCAGTGTGGTGGCTGTATGTTTAACAGACGCTATGTAATGAGTCGTATTGAGCGTGCTAAGGAGCAGTGTGTTCCTATGACGAATTATGGTGTGACGATTGCACATTTGACAGGGATTCTGGATAAGATATCGATGTAGACATCATCAAATGTGTGATGTCTTCCGTGGTTGGAGTAGCCTTAAATAAAGTTATTAATTAAAGCGTACAAAGGAGATTTTTTATGTGGTTATTTTTTACACTTGTAACAACTTTGTTATGGGGCATTGCAGAATTATTTTATAAAAAAGGTTCTCATGAGGATTGCAAATATGATCATTTAAGGGTATGTGTTTTAGTTGGGGCAGTAATGGGAATTCATGCTATATTTACATTGCTGACTTCTGATATAGCGTATAACCCAATGAATCTGATTGCTTATTTGCCAGTTTCGTTGTGTTACATATTGTCTATGGCATGTTCATTTTTTGGAATTCGATTTATTGAGGAATCTTTGGCAGACCCAATTGAAAACACATCTGGAGCGATGTGTTCTATCATGTGTGTAATTTTTCTGGGCGATAAGATTTCGCTTCCAGTATGGATTGCTATCGCAATTATTGTGGTTGGTATCATCGGTGTAACACAAACAGAAAAAAGTGCAGAGGTAAACAGAAGTCAGAAATTAGGAAAGAAGCTGGCTACAGTAGCCTTTTTAATGCCATTCTGTTATGCGTTCATTGATGCAATCGGATGCGTATTGGATATTTTCTTCTTAGAAATGGAGACAAGCCCATTAATCGGTATTACAGAAGAGAATATTGAATTAGTAGCAAATGTTTCCTATGAATTGACTTTTGCAATTGTTGGTTTGATTTTATTTATTTTCATGAAAGCAAAAGGTGTGAAATTCGAATTGCCAAAACAGGGCGATAAGTTAATTGCGGCTATTTGTGAAACAGGTGGACAGCTTACTTATGTATATGCCATGAGTGGAAATGGAGCTATTGCAGCGCCAATTCTTTCAAGTGTTTGTGTGGTATCATTGCTGTTATCTAGAATTTTCTTAAAAGAAAAGCTTACAAAGAAGCAGTATTTATTCATTGGTATCATTATTGTGGGTATATTGATGCTTGCAGTTTTGGAAGGAGAATAAAATTAATTCTAATATTTATTATGGAGTTCGTCGCACGAAGTTGCGATGAACTCCTTTTTATTGTTTATGTCAGATAGGTTCGCATGTTTTTGAGCGCATTTTTCTCAAGTCTTGAGACTTGTGCCTGCGAAATGTGAATCTGTTCTGCCACTTCAATCTGCGTTTTTCCTTCAAAAAAACGTAATCTTATAATTTGCTCGTCTCTGTCATTTAACTGCTCCATAGCAGAAGATAGGGACAGATCCTCAATCCAGTTTTCTTCTTTGTTCTTTTTATCTGAAATCTGATCCATGACATACAGGGTATCGCCACTGTCGGTATATACGGGGTCATAGAGACTGAGTGGGGTCTGAATAGCATCTAGGGCATAGATAATATCTTCTTTTGGGATTTCACATTCTTTGGAAATTTCATCGAGTGTAGGTTCATGGAAGGAATTGCGAGAAAGTATTTCTTTTGCATGAATGGCTTTATATGCCGTGTCGCGAAGTGAGCGAGGAATACGATAGGAGGAATTGTCGCGCAAATAGCGGCGAATTTCTCCGATAATCATTGGCACCGCATAAGTGGAAAATTTAACACCGATTGTGGGGTCGAAGTTATCTACCGATTTCATAAGTCCGATACATCCGATTTGAAACAAATCATCGAGGTTTTCATTATGATTGGAAAAGCGACGAATGACGGAGAGAACGAGTCGCAAATTTCCTTGGATATAGGTTTCTCTGGCTTCCATATCGCCAGCTTTTATCTTTTTAAATAGTTCTTCTTTTTCCGCTTCTTTTAGTATGGGAAGTTTTGAGGTGTTGACCCCGCAGATGTCTACTTTGTATGTGCCCATGGGTGCCTCCTGTATATTTTAAAAATTTTTTCTATACAGGAAGTTTTTGCAGAATTGGGAGATTTTATACGAGAAATGAATCAAATAAAAAGAAAGTGACAGAGTTTTCTCTGCCACTTTTGTATGTAAGAAAAATGATTAGAATGTATCGGTGATATCTTCAGCACCAGCGACTTCGTCGCAGTCATGTGCACTGATATCGATGGTGCTAAGGGTGCGACGTTTGATACGTGCTTCTTCCGAAGTTTTAAGTAAATATGCCTTGATTTCATTGGAATGTTTGATGTGTTGTAACACAACTTCTCGATGTGTAACATCACCAGTATAGCAGGTAAGTGTTGCTAAACCGAAGAGTCGTTCCCAGATAGATTTACTAAGCTTAACATCCTGAATTTTATACATATAGCAATCATCCTCTGTGGTGTTCAGAAGTCCCTGTGAAATCGTCAAAAGGGATGGAGTAATTGTATATTTTGTAAATGTCCATGGAAGGCCGAAAAATAATAGGCGTTTTCTTTCTGTAAAGACTGGAGTCATATCCATATCTATTTGAATGTTTGAATTGTTTGTATCTGACATAATGCCACCTCTTTCTATAAATATGCATTTATCATATAACAAAATAAGCATTTTCTCAAGTATAGTAAGAATAATTTATAATGACAGTGGATGTTTATCTGTATTCACAAGTGGAAATGGCTATGTTAAAATATAAAAAAGCCTTATTGGGGATGGTGGAGATTATGAAAAACAGAAATTTCAAAAATCATATATGTAAAATTTCTTGTGCAGTTTTTGTTTATGCGATTTTATTGGTGGGCATGCATACAACTGTGATGTATGGGGCAGAAAATCCCAATATGTCTAATTTAGTAGTGTTTGTTAATTTTGCAGATACAGTATTGGAGCAAGGAACTACAAGTCATGCTCACAGTAGCACCTCTTTAGGTAAATGCTTTGAAGACGCAGACTATACTTTTGAGCTGTTTGATGGAGAAAACAGTAGTGGGGAAATAACTAATCAAAGAGCTATGAAACAATATTTAAATACGGTTTCCTATGGTGAGCTTCGTTTAGATAATGTGTTTCCTCAATATGATGAGACTAATCATAAGATTATTCCACTGACTTTGTCTGAAAATGCACAGAGCTATGTAGATAATGACAGCAAAATGATAGCAGAAATCATAGCTCTCTTAAATGCAGAGTATGAAAACGAATATGATAATGCAAAATTAGATTATGTGGAAGCTGGTGTAATAGATAACCTCATGATCGTGGTAGCGTGTGATGACGATTTGTACAATCGATTGTTTAGTGGGCATAAATCAACATATGCAGGTAATGACGTATTGTCTATTCATTCTTCAGATTATTTAGTAAGAGATTATACTTTGGTTACAGAAGGTGGAGCTTATTTAGGTATCAATAGTAGTGGATTATTGATTCATGAATTTATGCATACCTTGGGATATCCTGATTTGTATCACAGACCAAGTGGAAATGAGATTACAAGAATTCCAGTAGGTATGTGGGATATTATGTCTCAGGAAAGCTATACGGTACAATATCCTTTGGCTTATATGAGACAGCATATCAGTGGATGGTTAGATTTGCCGACAGTTACAACGAGCCAGACAGGATATACGTTGACTGCGGCTTCTGCCACAAATCAAAATAACAAAAATACACAGGCAGTGATTTTAAAAACACCGTATTCTGATACAGAGTTTTTTGTTATTGAATATCGAAAACAAGGTCAAAATTATATTGAATATCCAGATACGCAGGATTTTGATTGTCGTATTCCTGGTTCGGGCATTATTATATACAGGATAAATACAGCGTATCAAACAAATGTTGCAGGCGCACCATTTATGGTATATGTTTATCGCCCAGGTGATACTTATGATAGCAATGGCTATGAGAATGCCAATGCAGATAATTTATATATAGATAATTCGTATCTATCATTAGAATCAGGAAGAACTTCGTATGGAAGTTCAGATATGACAAAATCTTTGAGTGATAACGCAATTACCTATTCGGATGGAACAAATAGTGGAATTGTTATTCGAAATGTAGGAAGTGCAACAGGGGATACAATATCCTTTGATATTTCATTTTCGGATGGAAATGGACAGTATTGGACAACGGTTACCAGTGGTCATGAGAATGAAGCGAGTACACAGATTTCTTCTTTTATAGATGCAGATGGAACGGTTTACTATATTAAGGGACAAAACAATGGCACATCAAACGCTTTATACCAATATAAAAATAGTTGGACAAAATTAGGAAGTGCACCGGCTTCTTATATGCCAATTCAATTGGTAAAATCAAATGGTGTAATATATATTGCCTATATTGATAGGAGTTCTTATGCACATTTGGCAAAATGGAATTCTGGAACATGGGTAGACATTTATAAGAGTTCGGAATATGCAGGAGAAGTAGCTTTAACACAAAGTAGTAATCAGGTTTATTTTGCATATACCAACCAAAATGCAGATTATATAAAGGCTTTTTCCTATAACAGTTCTGTATTGCAGACTTTAAATTCTTATGCAGATTCAAGTATTAATTATGCAGCAAATCCAAGTATGATTGTTGTGAATGGAAATGTATATGTGTTATATAGAGAATTTAATAATCAGGACAAACTGGTAATACGAAAATTTGATTCTACAACAAAAAGCTGGAGTGATTTTGGGAATTTATCTATAAATTCATCTTATGCAAAATTATATAGTAATGGGAATAAATTATACTTAGTAGCAAATGCCATAGATGGTAATAAAGGTAGTTATTTATATGAATATGATTTATCTACAAATGCTGGATGGAAGGTATTAGGGGATTCATTTATTAATGAATACTTATCAGAAATGGATTTGTGTTTTAACGGTGATGTTCCATATATTGCTTACATGGATGGTTCCGTTGATAAAGCATATGTAAAGAAATTAGCAAATGGTAACTGGGCCCAGGTAGGTACGGTATTATCTAATGATATTGTTACTGGATTAGACATAAGCTGCCAAAATAGTAAGCTTTATGTAACTTACCGCAATAGTGTTTCTAATCATACATATATAAGGAATTTTCAGGTGGAAATATCATCTGTTACACCAGAAAATCCGGTGGTACCAGAGACACCAGTTGTTCCGTCAACACCAAGTGTTACAAAAAATGGTTGGATATTAGAAAATGGTAGCTGGTATTATTATTCTAACGGATATAGACAGACGGGATGGATCAATGATAATGGTACATGGTATTACCTAAATAGTGCTGGTGTTATGCAGACCGGCTGGATAAAAGATGGGGGTATTTGGTACTATCTGAATGGTTCAGGAGCAATGTTAACGGGCTGGATAAAGGATGGAGGTACTTGGTACTATTTGAATAGCTCGGGAGCAATGTTAACGGGCTGGATAAAGGATGGAGGTACTTGGTACTATTTGAATA
>X42_Goitered_Gazelle__coassemble_22_pt1 | contig 63857 bp, 57 predicted proteins | sample X42_Goitered_Gazelle__metabat2_low_PE_005 | metagenome-assembled genome bin X42_Goitered_Gazelle
TAGAACACTAGCCTTCCAAGCTAGATACGTGGGTTCGATTCCCATCACCCGCTTTGATATTGTCAAAATATCATATGTGTCCATAGCTCAGCTGGATAGAGCAACGGCCTTCTAAGCCGTGGGTCGGGGGTTCGAATCCCTTTGGGCACATTTATCCGACAGCAAGCCTTTGATTGCTAAGCGGAGAATATGGTGGGTATAGCGCAGTTGGTTAGCGCGCCAGATTGTGGCTCTGGAGGCCATGGGTTCGAATCCCATTATCCACCCTGTTGCGGTAGCAACATATTGTTGGGCTATCGCCAAGCGGTAAGGCACAGGGTTTTGATCCCTGCATTCGCTGGTTCGAATCCAGCTAGCCCAGCTTTTTGTGGGACCGCAATTAAATATGGGATATTAGCTCAGTTGGTAGAGCACTTGACTTTTAATCAAGTTGTCCGGGGTTCGAATCCCCGATGTCTCATTCAAGCAGAAAGGATATCACGAAAGTGATATCCTTTTTTGCTTGAATTATATATCTATGAATTGAACCCGGACAACGTAGTTGGACGGGGCGCTAGACGTCCGGTGGACGTCTGTTTAGCGCCGACCGAAGCGGAGCGCAGAGCGAATCCCCGATGTCTTCGTACTTTAACTAGCAATCTATTTCATTCTATGTTATAATCACACTATTATAGCGTTTAGTGTACGGAGGAAGAAGAATGGTACAGAAAATAATAAAAGGACTTGGATTAGGACTTGTTTTTGGATTTTTGGGGTATATTATTTTTAAAGATGTTTCGACCGCGTTTGTTTGTGGATTGATTATGTTTATGTCAATGTTCGTAAGAAACAAAAACCAATAGTAGAATAGAGGAAAAGTAAAGTCATGATTAGTAAGATAATGGAAGAGATTAAGAGCAGATACAACTGTAAAAAGAAGGATGCAGGTGTATTTGCCAAGGTTGTTATAGATGGGGCGAATTTCGTCATTGAAGCATATGACATGGAAGGTGTAGGACGTGTTGCAACGGTTTCCATGAAACGTCTGGTTGGCTTCTGGGATATGCAGAGCTTAATCATTACTCCTTATGAAAAGGATATGCCGATCTACTATATGAATCGCCATCGTGAAAAAGGAAACTATATTTATCGTACAGAAGTGTTTGATACACAGTTTGAAGCTGTGGATTTGAGTTCGCTTGAAGCGGTTGTAGAGAAGTATGCACAGTTAGCAGATGAACCACAGAATGAACGCTGGTACGATGAGAAAAAGCTTCATAGTGCGGTGAAAAAAGTTCCAAAAGGAAAGAAAGAGGAGCTGACTCCTTTGATTTGGGAGCATGTGAAGGCTTACTTGGATTTATTAGAGCACGCACCAGCTGTAAAGCCAGCTGAGAAGAAGAAAAAAACCACCGTGTTTGTTGATGAACTCAGCAAGCAAAGTGGTATTGCAGTTGTCGAAATCTTCATTGCAAATTATGGTGAGAATGTAGCAACAAAGCTTTGTAATGAAGTACTGTTTGGGTTAAAATAATTACTCTTTTGGTTTGTGGTAGAAGCGTCCTTTTATCTGTTCGGTTTTTAGGGTGTTGATGAAGGCGTTTTCGTCCACAGCTTTTATGGCAGAAATGACGCGTCCACTTTCATCCGTGGATACAACAGAGTAAACAACACTGCGTTCGTCGCCCTTGTAGGAGCCTTCTCCTTGCATAATGGTGGCACCGTGGTTCGAAATATCAGAAATAGCTTCGCAGACAGCAGCGGCTTTGTTTGTTACGATAAACAAGGTTTGCTGCTGATATTGTTTATAGAGCATGTGTAGTACCTGTGTAGAGGCATACTGGAAGATAATGGAATAAAGTGCGCTGTCCCAGCCGGAGATAATACCGCCTAAACATATGATAACTGTATTGATACCCAATACGATATTAAAGGAATCAGTTCCAGTTTTCTGGGATAAATAAATAGAGATAAAGTCAGTTCCTCCGGTTGTAGCATCAACCCGTAAACATTGACTGATAGCAAAGCCGTTGATGATACCGCCAAAAATACTGATGAGAAGAATGTCGTAGGTTACCACATAGCTTGGGATGAGGTCTGTAAAAATACCTGTGAGAAAAATCATTAGACAGGAGTATAGTGTGAATTTTTTGCCGATATAACGGAAACCGATATATACTGGCATAGCATTAATGAATATACTTAAAACCGTGTAGGGAATATGTAGTTCAAAGAATATTTCTAGTGCACGCTGTGCTAAAACAGCGAGCCCAGTAGCTCCTCCAGGAACGAGGGAACCCGTTTGAACGAAGGTTTTAATGTTGGTGGCCATAATGAGTGCTGCCACGCAAATTGTCAGGATACGAAAAATTTCTTTTTTAAGGTTTGTTTTCATGACTTTATCCTCTGTAAGAAAAATTAGATTGCTCCTACTTGGATTATAGTCTTTTGAAATATTAGATACAACTATTTTTCTAATCTATTTTTAGAAAAATTTAATCCTTTTATACAATTTTTTACCAGAATAATCTTGACCGAAAAAATCCATGTTTTATAATAAAAGTATTATAGGTAAAATGGGTGCATATCCTATTTTGAGAGGGTGAAGGTATGAGATACGATTGTATTATTATCGGTAGTGGACCGGCAGGTTTGTCTGCTGCGATTAATTTAAAAACATATAATAAGAAATTCTTGTGGTTTGGGAACGCTCAACTAAGCGAGAAGGTGCAAAAAGCGGAGAAAATAACAAATTATCCAGGAATGCCGGAGATAACGGGACAGGAGCTGGTGACGGCCTTTGTGGAGCACAAGGATAGTCTTGGACTTGAGATAACTGAAAGAATCGTAAGTGCAGTTTACGATATGGGTGGTTATTATAACGTTATGGCGGAAAATCAGTTTTATGAAACAGAGTCGATTATTCTGGCAATGGGTGTAGTGGCAGCAAAACAATATCCGGGCGAGGCAGAGTTTGTTGGCAGAGGTGTTAGTTATTGTGCGACTTGTGATGGTGCTTTATACAAAGACAAAACGATTGCAGTGGTTTCGACGGCAAAGCGTTTTGAGCATGAGGTTGAGTTCTTGGCAGATTTAGCAGAGAAGGTATATTTGTTCCCTTATTATAAGGACTGTGAAGTGGAACGTGATAATGTGGAATTGGTGACAAAGCCGATAAAGGAAATTAAAGGTGGCTTTCGCGTAGAAGAATTGCTTTACGGAGAAAAGGAACAATTGCCAGTAGATGGCGTCTTTATTATGAGAAATGCAATTGCGCCAACGACACTCTTTAATAAACTAGAAGTAGAAGATGGGCACATTGCGGTAAATCGAAAGCTGGAAACGAATGTAAAAGGTGTATATGCGGCTGGTGATTGTACAGGAAAGCCTTATCAGTATACAAAGGCCGTAGGCGAGGGAAATGTAGCGGCACATAGCGTGATTGAATACTTAGGAGAGAAATAATGGCATACATTGAATTTAATCATATATCAAAGGAATATACGACGGGAGAGAATGTAATCAAGGCATTGGATGACGCCACCTTTTTTGTAGAGAAAGGAGAGCTGGCGGTTGTGCTTGGAACCTCAGGTGCCGGGAAAACCACGGCGCTAAATATTTTGGGGGGCATGGATACAGCAACCTCTGGACAGGTAGTGGTCGATGGCAATGATGTTACGAAATATAACAAGCATCAGCTTGTAGGATATCGTAGAACGGATATTGGATTTGTATTCCAGTTTTACAATCTAGTTCCAAACCTGACTGCATTGGAAAATGTAGAGTTGGCAGTACAGGTGTGTAAGGATGCGTTGGATGCGTCAGAAACCTTGGATAAGGTAGGATTGAGTGAACGAAAGGATAATTTCCCAGCCCAGCTATCCGGCGGAGAACAGCAGCGTGTATCCATTGCACGTGCACTTGCGAAGAATCCAAAACTTCTTTTGTGTGATGAGCCAACAGGTGCTCTTGATTACAATACAGGAAAGCAGATTTTACAGCTTTTGCAGGATACTTGTCGCAAGGAAGGAATTACGGTAGTGTTGATTACACATAACTCCGCAATTGCACCAATGGCGGATCGATTGATTCGATTCAAGAGTGGCAAGGTAATTGAAATGACAGTAAATGAAAATCCAGTATCGATTGCAGATATTGAATGGTAGGAAGGATTTAGATGAAGGCCTATACAAAGGACATATTTAAGACAATTGTAAAAGGCATGAAACGATTCATGGCTTTGGCTCTCATTGCAGCGCTTGGCGTATGTATGGGAACTGGCTTGAAGGCATCGTGTGATGATTTGCGTTTTACGGCGGATGACTTTTTTGACAAACAGAATTTGTTTGATATTATGGTTGTTTCTACATATGGTTTGACGGATGAGGATGTAGACACGCTTAGTCATATTGCGGGTATTGAAGCTGTAGAGGGTGCCTTTAGTGAGACGGTACATGTGCAGATTGAAGGACAGACCAAGCAAGTATCGGTTAAGGTGCTAAGTGATAAGGGGATTAATGAACCTTATCTTTTAGAGGGTGAGATGCCTATGCGTTCGGATGAAATTGCGGTTACGGCAAAGTTCATCAATCAGACGGGTGCTAAGGTTGGTGATGTTATATCTATTGAAGAAGTGTTTGAGGATGAGGAATCCGAGGAGGATGAGGAATCCAAGGAGGATGAGGAATCTCCGTATGATTTGAATCTTGAGACCAAATACGAAAAGGAAGAGTCAGACGAAATAGAGGATGACTTTACCGTTGATGTGGAAGAAGATGAAGAGGAACCAAACTTCTTAGTTACGGATTATGTGATTACGGGTGTTGTAATTGATGCAGAGGATATCAACAGTGCTGAGGGGGCGGTTGCTTTCCGAAATAACAGCACGACAGATTATACCTTTTTTGTTATACCAGAGGCGATAAGCTCGGATATTTATACCGCGATTTATATCACTTTGACGGGGACGGATGAGCTTCGTTGCTATTCGGATGAATATGAAGCAAAAGTGGATGAAGTGGTTTCTATCCTAGAGGAAGAAATCAAATCTGACCGTGAGGAAGCGAGATATGAGTTTATTACTGGAGAAGCATACGAAAAGGTAGAGGATGCGGAAGGACAGGTAAATGACAAACTTGCAGATGCAGAAGAGGATATCTTGGATGCAAAGTTTGATATTGAGGATGGATGGTCTGAGCTATTAGAGGGCGAATGGGATATTCTCGAAGGTGAGCAGGAGCTAAAAGAGGCAGAACGCAAGCTGAATGCAGCAGAGCGTGAACTAGCCGAAGCGAAGCGAGAACTGGAGGCGGCAGAGCAACAGTTGGAAGCTGGAGAAGATGCGATTGAAGAAGGTGAGCAGGCCATTGCAGATGGTCGAGAACAGCTTGCGGAAGGTCGAGAGGAGATTGCCACATCCCGAGAGGAGCTTGAATCATCAAGAGAAAGTATTCCAGAAGAATTTGCTTCTATGCGATTGCTTATAAAGGGGCAGATCGCAACAACGAATATGAGTATACGCCAAGTAGAAAGTGATATTCTGCTTGCAGAGGCGGAATTGGAGCGAATTAAAAATACTCCGATTAGAGATGGATATACAGAGGCTGATAAGCAAGCGGATATAGAAGCCAAAGAGACTGAAATAAATGACTTAAAGGCAGAACGAGATGGATTGGTAGAATCTCGAGATGAAATGCAAAGCACTTTGGACGGATTGGATGAAGATGAACAGGCTGCATATGATGAGCTGGATGAAGCTGAAAAGCAGTTAGATGAGGCTGAAGCAGAATTAGATGAAGCCGAAGCAGAATTAGATGAAGCAGAGATAGAGTTAGAAGAAAGTAAGATAGAATTAGAAGATGGCCGTAAGGAATATGAAGAAGGCCTTGCGGAATACGAGGAAGGCCGTCAAGAAGCGGATGACGGTTGGGATGAACTCGAAGAAGGCTATATAGAATACTATGATGGTTTACGCGATTACGAAAAAGGTAAAGCAGAAATCGAAGATGGTATTGAAGAATATGAAGATGGCGTAGAGAAGTTTGAGGAAGGACGTCAGGAAGCCGCGGATAAAATTGCAGAGGCAAAACAGGAAGTTGCGGATTTGAAGATGACGGAATGGTATGTTTCTACCCGTACGGCGTTAAGCGGTTATTCGAATATCAAGACAGACGCCCAGTGTATTGAATCGATTGGAAACGCATTCCCAATATTGTTCTTAACGGTTGCTATTTTAATCAGTTTGACTACGATTTCTCGAATGGTAGAAGAAGATAGAGGCCTGATTGGTACATACAAGGCACTTGGCTTTATGGATAAGGAAATCCGACGTAAGTATGTGATATATGCTCTACTTGCCTGCATCGTTGGAGGTGCGTTTGGATTGTTCCTGGGATTTGTTATTTTACCAGAGATTATATTCACCGTATTTGGAGTTATGTATCAGCTACCAACGTACAGCCTTTCCTTTAATTGGTTGTATGGTCTCGGTGGAGTTGCATTATTTGTAGTGGCAATTGTGGGTTCTGCGATTGTATCATGTAGCTCTGAGCTTGCAATTATGCCAGCTGCTTTGATGCGTCCAAAGGCACCAAAGAATGGTTCGCGTGTGCTTCTCGAACGTGTGACACCTGTATGGAGCCGTTTGTCGTTCCTTAACAAAGTTACGGCGAGAAACCTGTTCCGCTATAAGAAGCGTCTGTTTATGACCTTGTTTGGTATTGCTGGATGTACCTCGATACTGTTGGCAGGATTTACGATAAAGGATACAGTAACGCGTCTTATGCCACTTCAGTATGAGGAAACGTTTTGTTTTGATTTGATGTTGGTTTCCGATGATAATGAGAAGTTGCTGGAATACTTAGAGGATAAAGAGGTTCGTGCGTACATCAATCCGATGATTACTAATATCAAGGTTGTCAACGAGGATGGACGTGAGGAAAGTGTACAGCTGAATGTTATTCCAAATGATCAATCCTTAAGAGGTTACATTAATTTGATTGATCGAGATGGAAATAGAGTGTACTTAGAGGATGGTATGATTCTAAGCACTATCAATGTTGCAGAGGTACAGGGCTACGACAAGGGTGATACCATTACCTTGCAGAATATGAATCTGGATAATGCAGAGGTAGAGGTTACTGAGATTGTAATGAACTACCTTGGAAATGGCATCTACATGACTGAAAATACCTACAAGGAATTGTATGATGATTATGAGGCAAATGGTGCCTACGTCATGTTGGAAAAGAGCGTGGACGATCATGAGGCTTATGCGGAGGTTCTTTCGGAAAAGGACGGTATCCTATCTGCGATATCTATTGATGGATTCCAGTCTAACTTTGATAATGTATTCCGTATTATCAACCTGGTAGTTACCATTGTTATTACTTTGGCTGCAGCACTTGCATTTGTTGTATTGTTTACCTTATCAACGACAAATATCTCTGAACGAGAAAGAGAACTTGCTACGATAAAGGTATTAGGTTTCTTTGACAGAGAAGTGCATGCTTATGTAAATAAAGAAACTTTGATTTTGACAGGACTTGGTATTCTGTTGGGTATGCCACTTGGCAAAGGCTTTGGAATTTGGCTGATGTCAATTCTGAAAATGCCATCTATCTACTTTGCAGATTATCTGGCACCAATCAGCTACCTATATGCAGGTGTGATTGCGATTACCTTTGCATTTATAGTAAACAAGATTACAGATAAGTCATTAGATAAGATTGATCCAGTAGAAGCTCTTAAGAGTATTGAATAAAGAAAAGCTCCGCGATTGCGGAGCTTTTTGATTGTTTAATTTTATAGGACGCAACTATCAAAGATGATTAGTTCGAATCCGTTTTCTTTTGCTTTTTCGTATTCCTCTACACTTTTTACAGTATAGCATACGGATAAACCGCCAAGTGCCTTGCAGATGCGACGGGAAATGTTGTGTGCATGCTTATGATTGTAAGCCACGAAGTCTGGTCTGGTGAGGAAGTTGAACGGCATATATGGAAGAATCATATATAACAACTTTCCTTTATAGGTGTCATTGCGGAAGAATTCTTCGCACAACTGACCTCTTAATACATCAGGTCTGTTCTTTCTGTACCAGAGCAGTGCCAATGGATGGAAGCTTTCGATACAGTAGATGCCTTTGTAATCTTTTAATACTTCGTTTGCAAGCTGACATACACGTGTCTGTGCACGGTCTAATTTGAATTCTAAGATAAATGGTACCTTGCCATCAACTAATTCAAGGAACTGTTCAAAGGTAGGAATTGTTTCGTTGGAGTCTGCCAGCTTCATCTGCTGGAGTTCTTCTAAAGTATAATCCCAAACCTTACCTTCGACGCCACACATTCTCTTTAAAGTAGCGTCATGGAAAACAACCAATTTATCATCTTTGCTCAACTGAACATCCAACTCGATACCATATCCAGCATCGACGGCTTTTTTGAAAGCCGCCAATGAATTTTCTGGTGCATCGGTCTTGTTGTCAAACAATCCGCGGTGTGCATAGTGTCTACCATAAAATGGAGTACGATCTGCACGATTTATCATGCGTGGTGCTACCATAAAAACAAAGATAAGCACCAACACAACTAATGTAATAAGAATATTTACTAATAGGTCCATATGGAATCCCTCATTTCCTATGTAAATTTGTTTTAGTCATCAACGTCAAGGTTTTCTAATGCGCTTTTCTTTTTCGCTGGCTTAGAGTCACCATGTTTTACCTGTGACATTGTGATAATTGCAAGGATACAGAATACTACTGAATATGGGAATAAAGTTCTGTAGCCTACGTTTTCGAGTAACCATCCAGAAAGGATTGGTGTAATAACCTGCGCTGTCATAGAAAATGTATAGTAGTAACCAGTGTATTTACCAACGTCACCAGCAGATGCGATTTCTACTACCATTGGGTAAGAGTTTACGCCGATAGCTGCCCATGCAAAACCGATGATGCAGAAGAATACTACCATAATGTCGGAATATGTATCAAAGAGGCTGGCTGCGAAGAAACATCCACCTAACAATGCAACACCGATGATGATAGTTTTCTTACGTCCAATTTTGCTAGCGATAGAACCGATTGGAATGTAGCTGATGATAGCTGCAACAGTTGCTACTAACAGACAGTCTGCATATCCACCACCTTTTAATCCCCAAACTTCTACGGCATAACGAGAGAATGCTGTGGTAACCGCATTGTAAGCGATGAACCAAAATGCTACAGAAGCGAGGATGAAACAAAGGCTTCGGAATACATCCTTTGGAAGTTTCTGTCCTGCTTTATCGTTTGCTGGGGTTTCTTCTACTTCTGTAAGACCTTCTGCAATTTCAAGGTCTTCTCTTTCTTTGCGAAGTTTGTTTTCTTTAATAGCAAAGAAAAGAATGATAACACTGACTGCCATTACCACACCAACTGCCATAAACAGTGGGAAGTAATTTGGTTTGTCACCTTTGCCAACGAGTACCTTAATCATAATTAGTGTGTAAACACCACCAACAGCACCCATTAAGTTGATAACAGCGTTTGCTTTACTACGAAGAGGCTTTGGTGTTAAGTCTGGCATCAAAGCAACTGCAGGTGAGCGGTAGGTTCCCATACTGATAAGCACGAGGAATAATCCACCAACAAATAAAATAATATTTGCTGTGTTATCTGCGATTGGAAGGATAACCAAAAGCGTACATGCAAGTGCTGTACCAATTAAAATAAATGGCATACGCTTTCCGATTTTAGTATTTACCTTGTCAGAAAGGGAACCAAAGATTGGAAGCAAGAACAATGCTAAAATATTGTCTGCTGCCATGATTGCACCTGTGATGGTTTCACCCATGCCAAAGGTGTTTTTCAAAATAAGTGGCACTACGTTATCATACATCTGCCAAAATGCACTGATTGACATAAATGCAAGACCAATAAGTACCGTTCTCTTGTAATTCAGTTTCATTTTTTCTTCTCCTTATTTTATATTAAGTTGTAATACAAAACCATTATACACGATTTGGTGAAAAAAGGAAATTGGAAGATATGTAAATTTTCTTTTACACAAATTGGGAAAAGTGTCTTGATTTTATGCTTTTAAAATGGTAATATATCATTTACTGACGCATATATTATGTGTGAGTGCAAATAAATACGCGGGTGTGGCGGAATTGGCAGACGCGCTAGATTTAGGTTCTAGTGTCCCCGACGTGCAGGTTCAAGTCCTGTCACCCGCACTAATAATTGGTGAAGAAGTCCGAATGGGGCTTCTTTTTTTGTATATATTCTTAAAAAGTGAAAGTTTAGATGAAAAAAGTTATAAATATTATTATAAAAGAAAAGGATACGTTGACTTTCGGAAAAATTAGGAGTAATATTAATTTATATAATTTATACGGAAAATAAGGCGTTTTGCAACATCTAATTGTGCAAAATGTGGTATTACTAGGAGGGGAAGTATGGGAAAGAAAATTGGAGCCAAAATAATGGTGATGATGATTGTAATGACAATTATGTATCTCATTACAGCATTTTCGAGTGGTTTTGCTCAGGAACAGGCATTGGGTGGTTTGAATCGTGTATACAACAAGTGGGTACAGCTTGAAAGATATGAGACACAGCTTGTAAAAGCATCTGATGATTGCAAGTTTTATGCAAATATGATTGTGCACTATAAGATGCCAGCGGTACAGCAGCAATTGTCAGAAGGTGTCCCTGCTTTGATTGAAAAGACAGAGCAGATCTTCGATGAAATGGAAGCGATAGTTAATGCTCTTGAACCAAATGATTTAGAAGGTGGCGTTTCAAAAGAGGAAGTACAGGCGGCTTTGAAATTGTATAGAGAGACAACGGCTGTTTCTCAGAATCAGGCAGCAGAAGTAGCAAGATTGTATCTGGAAGGAGATGTAGAGGCTTCTGCGGCTGCAAATAATGGAGCAACCAAAAATATCGAAGCAATGACAAATGCTGAAACTGCATTTATGGAAATGGTTTCAAAATCAGCAGATGGATTGATTGAAGCCAAGAGAGCTAATGTAGCTTTTTATAAAGGAATTTCGGATAAGATGTTCTTCGTATTTATCGGAGCAGCAGTTCTTATGATTATTTATACCACTAAAACAGTTGCAACTCCTGCAAAGAACGCAAGTGGACATTTATCACAGATTATCGAAAAGATTGATAAAAATGAAGGTGACCTTACCGAACGTATTCAGGTTAAGACAAAAGACGAGGTTGGTCAGCTTGTTACGGGTGTAAATGGATTTATTGAACAGCTTCAAGGTATCATGGTTAAGATTCGTGATGAGTCTACGCATATGAATGAACTGGTAAATAATATTACAACTGGTATTAATGATTCCAACGAAAGTGCTAGTAGTATTTCGGCTACGATGGAAGAGCTTTCTGCTAGTATGGAAGAAGTTGCAGCTACCTTGGATGAAATTACAAGTGGTTCTCAGGATATTCTTAATTCTGCAAATGACATGAGTAACATGGCAGAAGAAGGAAAAGAATACGTTGGTGGTATTAAGGATCGTGCAATCAATGTTCGTAGTGAAGCCGAAACTAGTAAATCAACTACAACTGAAATGCTTTCTGGTATTCGTGAACTCTTAGAGGTTGCTATTGAAAATAGCCGTAGTGTAGAACAGATTAATGCACTCACCAATGATATCCTTGGTATTTCTAGTCAGACGAACCTCTTAGCACTGAATGCTTCTATTGAAGCTGCTCGTGCAGGTGAAGCAGGTAGAGGATTTGCAGTAGTAGCAGATGAAATTCGTGATCTTGCAGAACGTTCTAAGGATACTGCAAACAATATTCAGGAAATCAGTGGATTGGTTACTGGTGCAGTTGAAGATCTTGCAAAGAATGCAAATGACATGATTGCGTTCATCGATGAAACAGTACTTGCAGATTACGATAAGTTTGTAGGTATGGCAAATACATATCATGAAGATGCAGACTATATGGATGAAACCTTACAGAATTTCTATGCGAGTGCAGAAAGACTTCGTAATACAATGGCACAGATGGCCGAAGGTATCGATGGTATCAATATTGCCGTAGACGAAAGTGCACAGGGTGTAACTGTAGCAGCACAGAGCACAGGAGCATTAGTAGAAGCATTAGGAAATATTAAGGGTGAAGCAGACATCAACTTAGATATTTCACAGAACCTTCAGGGTGAGGTTAGTCGCTTCAAAACAATCTAAAGAAAATAAAAAAGAGTTCCGAAAGGAACTCTTTTTTTATGGGCTTAAGTGGACTCGAACCACCGACCTCACGCTTATCAGGCGTGCGCTCTAACCGGCTGAGCTATAAGCCCATTTGTTTTCACAACATTGATATACTATCTCTTTTTTTGAGAATCGTCAAGAGCTTTTTGAAAAAAATTGTTTTAAAGGATTTTCTTTGACCACTCATCTTTGTGAATTTCGTATTGTTCATTAATCCAATCTACGATTTCTTTTTTGCCATCTTCGGAAAAGGGGGCAGTGTGCTCTAATTTTAAGGAATCGTCTGTTTTGTCAAAAATATATGGACCAGGCCATACCCATGCGTGAAAGATTGCTTTGCCATCTTCTGGAGTCTCTTGTTTGATAAGAAAGCGCAAGGGATTCATCCAGCCGGTAAAAGAAGTTTTCTTATAATAGTTTAAGTTTAATGCTTCGTCATTGGTTAGCATGTGTGATACCTCGTAAAGTAATTTTATACATTATACTAGATTTTGTTGACTTTCTGCAATAAGGTTTCGATATTCGCGTGGGGAAATACCGAACTCTTTCTTGAAGGCACGGTAGAAGGTGGAGTAATCAGAAAAACCTACTTTTTCACTTAGGATGTCCAAATTCGGTTCTTCCAGTATCATACTTTTTGCGGCGATCAAACGTCGTTGGGTTACATAATGGTAGAAGCTTACGTGCATTTTCTTCTGAAAGGTTTGTCCGATGGTGCTCTCACTGACAAAGAAGCGGTGAGCTGTATTCGTTAATGTGATTTTTTCATGAAGATGTGATTCAATATAGGAAACAACGTTGTCCAAAAGTTCTGGTTTTTCTGTTCTTGCTGGGTGCGCGTTTGAATCTAGTAGTGCACGATAAAAGTTTGTAAATAATTGCATCGTGTTTCCATAGAGAACTGCTTCCCACCCAACATTTTTTTCTTGTGCTTCTTTCAAAGCGTTTTGGAAGTAAGTGCTCAGATATTCCCATGGAGTACCTGAGGTTCGTAGAAGATAAATGTTTTCTCGAAAGTTTTCCTGGCCGTCATATTTTGTAATTTGTTTCATGCTTTCAGTGAAATCTGTGCTGACCCAAAGCACGATTCTTTTATAGGGCTCGGCAAGCTCTAGTGGAAATAGAGGCTTGTGTCCAATTCCAGGTGGGACAAGGATGATATCACCACGCTGTAAGCGGTAGCGTTTTGCATCAATTAGATACTGGGTGCCACTATTGCTAAGGACATATACGATTTCATAATAGCTATGGCTGTGTAGGTTGACAGGGATGTCACCGAAACTGATGTCCATGTGGGCGTCAACAAAACGCGAACTCATTTCTAGTTCCTGATAGATATTTGAAAGATCAAAGCCATGAGTTAAGAGCTCCTCCTTGACAGAGGATGGGTCTTTCTCGTATATCTCGGATATGAGTCGTACTTCGTGTAATTTCACAATTTTTCCCCCTAAGATTTAGTGAATATAAATAAATTATAAAATGATATTACGAGATTTGCAATATTTTTTAAGATAATAGCAATTAAAATTGCGAAAATTATGTTGTATTATAGATTTATCATACAATGATTGTGAAATCAAAAGAGGAAAAGGAGAGAATTATGTCAAAAGAAAAGACAAAATCAGGCTTAACCTTTAAACACAAATTTGGTTACGGCCTCGGTGATGCTGGTGGATGTATGACATTTGCTGTTATGGGTAGTACATTTACTATGTACTGTACAGACGCATTAGGCATCAACACAGCACTTTTAGCAATCTTATTGCTTATCTGGAACACATGGGATTTTATCAACGATCCACTTATGGGTGCATTGCTTGATAAAGCATTTGCAAAAAAGAAAAATCCTAAAGGAAAATTCCGTCCTTGGTTGCTTCGTTCAGCACCTATGGTTACAGTTGGCTTTATCGCACTTTGGTCTGTACCACAGTTCTTTGATGGTGTAGCATTAGTAGCAATGCTCTTCGTACTTAAGATTTTATACGAAGGTGCTTACACAATGTTCAATATCCCTATGGGCTCAATGCTTGCTGCTATGGCAGATACAGATGGAGAACGTGCACAGTTATCATCTGCACGTGGTTTCGGCTCTATGGTAGGTAATATGCTTCCTGTTATGATTATGCCAGGTGTTATTCAGGCATTTGGACAGACAAATCCAACAGGTTATGCTATTGCATCAGTTATTTGTGCTTTAATCGGTTTAGCAATGATGTTAGGTCACTATGCACTTACAGAAGAAAAGAATAACGTAGAAAACTCTGATGGAAACAATGACAATATCAAAATTGCTGATATTATCAATGTAGTAAAAGTAAACCGTCCATTCGTTGCTCTTTGTATTCATGGTTTATGTATCTGTACGATGCAGTATGTTGGTAGTACATTATCAAATTATATGTTTTCAGGGGTATATGGCGACTTAACATTAGCAAGTAAAGGAGCAGTTCTTTCTATGCCACTTATGCTGATTACTTTAGTTGGTGGACCAATGCTTGCTAAGAGAATTGGACTTGAAAAAATGATTCGTATCTGTTTATTAGGTGGTTCTGTAATTTACTTTGTACTTTTCGGTATGCATATGATTATGGATGTAAATCCATATGTACATATCATTATGAACTCACTTGGTATGGGTGCAGCTAGTGTATCTATTTATATGCAGTGGGGTCTTGTTGGTGAAGCAATTGACTACAATGATATGGTTACTGGAAAACGTACCGAAGGTTCTATCTATGGTACTTTCAACCTTTCACGTCGTGTAGGTCAGACTGTAGGTAACTCATTTGCAGTATTTATGCTTGGCGTTATCGGATACAACGCTGATTTAGTAGATTTGGGATTGCCACAGGCAGCTGGTACTGTAGTAGGCCTTAAAGCTATGTGTGTACTTATTCCAGCAGTATTCATCCTTGGTTCATGGGCAGCATTCAAGTTTGTATGGAATATCACTCCAGAAACTCGTGAAAAAATGGCTGCACACAAAGCAGGTCAGAGAGCTGAGTAGTAATTAAATAGTAGTTTTTAGTAGGTGGTAGGGCGGAAGGCTCTGCCACCTCTTTATCATTCTCAAGTAGTTTTAGGAGGAGAAAAACATGGAAAATATGCGTACTAGAATTTTGCCAAAGATGTTAAATTCAGAGGTACAGGAGTATTTAAAACGAAACGATATTATTATCGTTCCAGTAGGAACTGTGGAAATGCATGGGGGATTTCCATTGGATTGTGAAACTGTAATTAGTGAAGCATATGCGCTGAAAATGGCAGAGGCTTGTGATGGACTTGTGCTTACAGGTCTTCCATATTTCTATGCTGGTGCAACAGGTTCAGGTAGAGGAACTGTTCAAGTGTCTATTCGTGATGGTATTGATTATTTAGGCTCTATTGCAAGAAGCCTGCTTCGTCTTGGTTTCAAGCGTCAGGTATATATCAGCTTCCATGGCCCAGCACATATGACTATCTGTCCAATGATTCGTGATTTTTACGATGAAACAGGTGTGCCAATTCTTTACATGGACTGCATGATTCAGATGGGCAAATCAAAAGACTTATTTACAGATATGTCAGTATTCCATGACATTACCGTAGGAGCGTATAAGATTATGAACCGTATTGATGATGTTCCATTGGTAACAGGATTTGGAGAAATGGTACAGCAGTCATGTGCACCATTCAATGATTTATTTGCTCTCGGATATCAGAGTGCAGCTATTGGTTACTGCTTTGGCGAAAATTCCGACCATATGCCTACACCAGATATTCCAGATATCGAGACACGTGATAAAAAGGCAGAAATTGGGGCAGATGTGATTTGCAAGATGGTAGAACGAATGGATATGCCACATGTTGTAGAGCAGATGCAGAAATTAGAAGCTTATGGACTTGAAAATGAGGAGAAATATCCTTGGATGCCAAGTGCATATAATCGCAGAAAATAATTACCTGGTTCGCAGTTTGATGACATTTTGAGAATGGCATAGATGCGAGTTAAATATAGTGTGAGGAATAAAAATATGAAACAACCAATTACGATTCCATGCGGTCAGATTCAGGGAACCGAGTGTCAGTGGCCAGATGTGACTGCTTACAAGGGGATCCGTTATGCGACTGCAGGAAGATGGGAATATCCAGTGGAAGTAACCGGCTGGGAAGGGGTATATGATGCAAGTGCATATGGAAACTGTAGCTTCCAGCCACGTGCGTTTTATGACGAAGAAACGGTTATAGAAAAAGTATTTTATTACTATGAGTTTCGTAAGGGGGCTAGTTATACCTATAGTGAAGATTGCTTGTTTTTAAATGTTTGGGTTCCAGAAGGAGCTACACCAGACAGCAAGCTTCCAGTGCTTTTTTATATTCATGGTGGCGGTTATACTGGCGGTTGTGGACATGAAAAACATTTTGATGGACCGGTATGGGCTTCTAAGGGTGTGATTGCAGTTACCTGTAATTATCGTCTCGGACCGATGGGATTTATGTGTTTGCCAGAGCTTAAGGAACGTGATGGACACACGGGCAACTATGGTCTTTACGACCAGATGACTGCAATGCAGTGGGTACAGCACAATATTGCAGCCTTTGGTGGAGACCCTGCCAATGTCACCGTAATGGGACAGAGCGCAGGTGCGATGAGTACCATGCAGCATTGTATCAGCCCTAAGACACATGGTCTTTTCAATAAGGCTGTAATGAGTAGTGGTGGCGGTGCACATAAGCTTATGGATAGCTCGCAGACATACGAAGACAGATACGAATTCTGGCAGCAGGTAATGGCTGATATGGGTGTATCTACCTTTGATGAGCTTTTGACTGCAGATGTAGAGAAGCTTTTCGCTTCTTGGCAGAAATTGAAAAAGGCAAGTCCAAAGTATGCGATGGTGGCAAGCCCATGTATCGACCATGAGTTTTTAACCAAGAGCCCACTGACTGCTTTAAATGATGGTGATGTAAAAGACATCCCATATATGCTCGGTGCAACTAGCCAGGATATGATGCCGTTTTTCATTTTCCCAATGGCAAAGGATTTTTGTGATAAGCAGAAAAAAGCATTTTGTTGGTTCTTTGACCGTCAGCTTCCGGGTGATAAAAATGGTGCTTGGCATTCCAGTGACTTGTGGTACTGGTTTGGTACTTTAAAGAACGGCTGGAGACCTTTTGAAGAAAAGGATTATGCGATTTCAGATGCAATGTCTAGCTATCTTTGCAATTTTGTTAAAACAGGCAATCCTAATGGAGAAGGCCTTGTGGAATGGAAACAGGCAAAGGTAGGACAGAAGGAAGTTATCCGCTTTGGAGAAGGCGATATCCGTATGGATAAAGTAAGCAAAGCAAAACTTCTTTGGACAACACTTACCAATAAAAACGTTGGCGAATAAATTTATACGAAAACTAGAATGCGCTCGGAGAAATCCGAGCGTATTTTTATAGACTTTGTGGAATGCCTTGGTGTTTGTAGAAAAGTGTGCTATACTTTAGGTATCTGTAGGCAAGGAGAAAAGGTATGCTTTTTGGTGAAGATAGTTTAAAGGGATTGAAAAAGGAATTAAAGAGTGCAGGAGCAGATATGAGCTTTGTGAAAGGCTGGCAGAAGCTCTTTGATAAGGTTCGAAAGGGCTGTGTGCAGTGGGAAGCACAGTATGTGCAGGCGAAGCAGGAATTGGAGCAGGTGCACGCACAATTAAAGGAGATGGAGCAGACGCTTATTTCTATGAAAAGCGATTTTGATAATGCCGCTTTAAAGAGTGCTCTAGGGGATTGTGTGACGGTGTTAAAAAAGTATCAGGGGCATTTTAATCAGGAATTTTTGATTAGTCAAGAGGATAAAGAATTTCATTTGACTTATCAGACACTTTTGAATTTGAGCGGTAAAGGGTTTAAAGAGCAGAAGGATGTTTTGATTTTACAGAGTGAAGTGGAAAATATTCTGGCGGTGACAGAGGAAGCTTTGGAAAAGGAATGGCCATCTTTTCGTGCGATGGCGTATTTTTACATAGGTAGAACAGACAAAGAGATATTTGATTTACCACATTCCGATAAGGTTGCTGAGGTAAATCGAATTTATGAAACGGAATTTTTGGAACCAATGCGTAAAGTGTTGACCGAATGCTTTGGAGAAGAAAAGGCAAACTATATTTTGGAGGTGGACGTATGGAACTGATAATTATTATTGCGATTATTTCCTATGTGGTAAAAGCGATTAAGAAATCCAATGAGGCGGAAGCAAAATACAAGCAGAACCAGCAGGTCACTTATCAAATGCCAAAACAGGCGACTCGTGTGAATTCTGCACGTGTGCAGATGCAGGAGCAGGCAAGACAGATGCAGGGGCAGATGGACCAGTTCCAGAAAGCGGCACAGGAAAATATTGCAAAAGCAAAACAACGTGCACAGCAGAGACAGAATGCTTCAGTGACGGTAGAGAACGAACACTTCAAGCAAGCAGATATACATCGTCAGCAGGAAAACCGTGAGGCGATGCAGCAGGTGCATGCGGCTCGTATGGAAGCCAATAATACAACTATTTTACAGCGTGCTATGGCAAATGCAGACGAGGATAAAGTGGATGTAACATTGGAAACAATGGAAGCAGAGCACAATCATTCAGAGAGAGTTTCGGCTGCAGTTCATCATCATCCAGAGGATATTATTCCAGACGATATGCTAGGCACAATCGAAGATTTGATGGTAAAAGGCTATGATGGCAATTTGTGTTTTGAAAGAGATTTTGTCGGGGAAGGCTTAGATATGATTAGTCGATTCTCATATCAATAAAGGAATAGAGGTAAAAGAATGGAACGTAGACCAGTTGTCGGAGAAACCTACCGACATTTTAAAAACAAGAATTACAAGATTATTGCGATAGCATATCATTCTGAGACAGGTGAGGAGCTGGTTATTTACCAGGCACTTTATGGCGAGGGAATGGTATGTGCACGACCTTTGGATATGTTTGTCAGTGAAGTGGATCATGAGAAATATCCAGAGGTAAAGCAGAAGTATCGTTTTGAAAAGATAGACACTCCTGTTTTGGAGATGACGATAGAGGATCGTATGATGAAGTTTTTCGATGAAGAAACTTTGGAAGGGAAGTATCAGGTGCTTCTGACTATGCGTGAAGAGATTACAGACACCATGATTGATAATATGGCAGTTGTGCTGGATCTTGTGATTGAGGATGGTCCTATCGCAAAGCGTTTTGATGATTTGAAGCATGCAATCCAGACAAAACAACGTTATGAGCAGAACAACTGGCTCAGATAGCTTTAGATGAGTAGAAGATGGCTTGTTCGCAGGCGTGTGAGGGAATAGCTATGGAAATAGAAAAGAAATTTTTGGTAAAGCATTTACCTGACAATCTCGAAGGATATACCAAGAAACGTATATCGCAAGGCTATATGTGTACCAATCCAGTTGTGCGTATTCGAAGAAGCAATGAGGAATATTTCCTGACCTATAAGGGACAGGGGCTTATGGCGAGAGAGGAGCATGAGTTTCCACTTTCGGCAGAGGCTTTTGAGCATATGCTTCCAAAGATTGATGGTATATTGATTGACAAAATACGTTATTTAATTCCACTTGATGAAACCCATACCGCAGAACTGGACGTGTTTCAAGGGACATTAGCGCCACTGCGTTTGGTAGAGGTGGAGTTTGCATCCATAGAAGATGCGGAAAGTTTCGTTGCACCGGATTGGTTCGGTGATGATGTGACGAATTCTGGAGAATATCATAATAGTAATTTAAGCAAGAGAGGATAATTATGAAAAAATTAGGCGTATTTATGGCAGATGGCTGTGAAGAAATCGAGGCTCTTACGGTAGTTGATATTGCACGACGAGCAGGTATTGAAGTTGCTATGATTTCGATTACAGGAGAAAAGCTGGTAAAGGGAGCACATGGAATTGATTTTCAGACAGATATTCCAGCAGAGTTTATGGATTTTGAGCTGTTAGATGGAATCGTGCTTCCGGGTGGTATGCCAGGAACCTTGAATCTCGGTGCCAATAAGTATGTTTTGCAGACAATTATTGATTTTAACTGCAAGGGGAAATTGGTATCTGCAATTTGTGCTGCGCCAAGTGTGCTTGGAGAGGCAGGACTTTTGAAGGAAAAGAAAGCAACATCTTATCCTGGTTTTGAGGAGAAACTTGTTGGTGCAAAGAGTTGCGATGACGCAGTGGTTGTGGATGGCAATATTATTACGAGTCGCGGCATGGGTACCGCAATTCCATTTGCGTTGGAAATCGTGCGTTATCTTATGGATGACAAGACTGCGGAGGAGCTTGGAAAAGCGATTATATATAAATAAGCTTTCAATGATTTTTAAGATTAGGAGATAAGGATGATAAAAGTAATCTTATGGGATATGGATGGTACGCTTTTGGATTTTGAAAAGGCAGAGTACCAGGCCATTCGAAAGTGTTTTGAAATCTTTGGATTGGGCGACTGTACCAGTGAAATGGTTCGCAGATACTCTGTGATAAATAAAAAATACTGGGAGCGTTTAGAGCGAAAAGAACTTACAAAGCCAGAAGTTTTGGTAGGCAGATTCGAAGAGTTTTTTGCCACAGAGAATATCCAGACGGATTGTGCGGCAGAATTTAATAAAGAATATCAATTGCGTTTAGGGGATACGATTTGTTTTTGTGATGATAGCTTTGAATTAGTGAAAGAGTTAAAAGACAGAATCAAACAGTACGCAGTTACCAATGGAACAAAGGTGGCACAGGACAGAAAATTAGAGCGTTCCGGTTTGATTGATTTGTTTGATGACATATTTATTTCAGAGGAAGTTGGCGTAGAGAAGCCAGATGTGAAGTTTTTCGAATATGTATGGAATCAAATTGGAACATATGCTCCAGATGAGGTACTAATTGTTGGAGACTCCCTTACAAGCGATATTCAGGGTGGAAATAATGCAGGAATCCTAACTTGCTGGTATAATCCGAAAGGCCTGACAAATGATAGAGGCGTAAAAGTCGACTATGAAATTTCAGACTTACAGACATTACGCAACATAGTCATGTAACTTAAAATAGTATTTTAGGTATGTAAGAAATGGAGCCTATTATGTATTGAATGAACACCTTAAAGGGGCGTTAGGATAGCCAAGTGACGCTCGACCGTACCACTACGTGGTATATCAGCTACTTCGTAGCTGTCGCTCTCGCGATTTGGCTGAGCGCCAAATCATAGAACGAGAAAAGAAGATACAAGCATGCGAGCATGCTGTACCTTCTTTTTTCGTTCTTGCACTTGGCTAAACAGTTACAGTCTACTGCATCTGTTCTTCCTGGCGTTTAATCATCTTTTTCACCATTTCACCACCGATAGAGCCGGCTTCTCTAGATGTTAAGTCACCATTATAACCACTTTTAAGGTTTACACCTACTTCGTTGGCACATTCCTGTTTGAAACGATTCATCGCTTCAGATTTTTTTGAACTAGAGTTGTTGCTTGAATTACTCATTTTGTTCACCTCCTTACAAGGTTTAATTTGTGCAAATCAGAAAAAAATATGTGAATAGAAGGTTGACAATTAATGGCAGTGAAAAACAAAAAATAGTGGGGTTTCATTTATGAAAAAATTGTATGACAAAAGTAAAATTGTGTTTGCAGTAGCATGGATAATTGCATATTGCTTTTTTTTGTCGTTAGGAGATAATATTTCTGTATGGCTCGGAATAATGAAGGTAGTTACGTTACCAATTGCGATTCTTCTTTCAGTGGTACTTTTTCTTTTTTTGAGAAGAAATGGTTTATTAGATTCGTATGGTTTGTGTAGAGCAAAGGTGCCAGCAACTAAAATGTTATTTTATATTCCGGTGCTAGTGATGCTTACAGCAAATCTTTGGTACGGAATTGGATTATATGTATCACCATTGGAGGCAATTTGCTATGTCTTAACCATGTTTTGTGTGGGATTTTTGGAAGAAGTCATTTTTCGTGGATTGCTTTTTAACGCGATGCGAAAAGATGGAGTAAGGTCTGCGATTATTGTTTCCAGTTTGACGTTTGGAATGGGACATATCATCAATTTGTTTAATGGTTCAGGCGCAGAGCTTTTACCAAATCTTTTGCAGGTGGTGTATGCGACTGCGGCAGGCTTTATGTTTGTGATGATTTATTATAAGACCGAAAGTCTTTGGATTTGTATTGTAGCACATGGAATTTTTAATGCATTGAGTGTTTTTGTAAATGAAGCAGCAGTAACAGATACAATGCACATTTTATCCTGCATATTCTTGATTGTAGTATGCGGAGGATATGGAATATATATTGCAAAGAGCGGGCATAGACAAGCAGAATAAGTGGAGGAACGAAAATGAAATGGTTTATTGCATCCGATATTCATGGATCAGCATATTATTGTGAGAAGTTATTAGAGGCATATAAGAAAGAAGGTGCAGATAAAATCCTTTTATTAGGAGATTTGCTATATCATGGCCCAAGAAATGATTTGCCAGAGGGCTATGCACCAAAGAAAGTGATTGCAATGTTGAATGAATTGGAAAATGAAATTCTCTGTGTTCGTGGAAACTGTGAGGCAGAAGTTGACCAGATGGTATTGAATTTTCCTGTGTTAGCAGACTATGCAATTTTGACAGCAGAAAAGAAAATGATTTTCGCGACACATGGACATGTGTACAATAACAATAATTTGCCACCGTTGCATAAAGGGGATATTTTGTTGCATGGACATACTCATGTGCCAGCTTGTGAGGAATATGACACGCATATTTATATGAATCCAGGTTCGGTATCTATTCCGAAAGAAAATTCGCCACATAGTTATATGACTTTTGATGGGGAGAAATTTGAATGGAAGAACCTAGAAGGTGTTGTATATAAAGAATATCTTTTAAAATAAAGTGAGTAGATAAAGAGGAAATAAAATGATAATCAGACGTGCGAAAATAACGGACATGGAAGGGATAAATAAACTGCTGATGCAGGTGCTTATGGTGCATCACAAGGGCAGACCGGATTTATTTAAGCCAAATGCAAAGAAATATACAGATGAAGAATTGACTGCAATTATTGCAGATGACAATAGCCCTATTTTTGTTGGAGTGGATGAAAGGGACGAAGTCTTAGGGTATGCATTTTGTCAGTTTGTTCAACATATTGATAACAATATTCTCACGGATATTAAGACCTTGTACATAGATGATTTATGTGTGGACGAGGACAAAAGAGGAATGCATATCGGAAAGCAGTTGTATGAATATGTTCTTGGTTTTGCAAGAGAAAGTGGCTGCTATAATGTGACCTTAAATGTCTGGTCGTGCAATGAAAGTGCGATGAAGTTTTATGAAAAGTGTGGATTGGTACCGCAAAAGGTGGGGATGGAAGTTCTCTTATAGGCAGGAAAAGAGTTGAAAACCCTTATGTTTTTCGAAAAAACACTAGTATTTTCACGAATCCTATGCTATAATCTCTAAATGATTGCGATGGTCGAAGTATGCCTATTTATAAAACCATCGTTCAAGAAGAAATTACTTGTATTCATATATATTAAGGAGGAAACAGTTAGTAATGAGTGTACAGGTTGAAAATTTAGAAAAGAATGTTGTGAAACTTACAATTGAAGTTCCAGCAGAAGAAGTAGAAAAAGCTTTAAATGCAGCTTACCAGAAACAGAAAAATAGCATTAGCGTTCCAGGCTTCCGTAAAGGTAAAGTGCCACGCGCTATGATTGAAAAAATGTATGGTGTAGAAGTATTCTACGAAGAAGCAGCAAACAACTTAATGCAGAACAGCTACGCAGCAGCTGTAGAAGAAAGCGGTGTTGATGTTGTATCTCGTCCAACAGTTGACGTAGTACAGATTGAAAAAGGAAAAGCTTTCATTTACACAGCAGAAGTTGCTGTTAAGCCAGAAGTTAAGCTTGGTAAATACAAAGGTGTTACAGTAACAAAAGCAAACGCAAAAGTTACAGCAGCAGAAGTAAAAGAAGCTTTAGAAGCTGAAAGAAACAAAAATGCTAGAACAGTATCTGTTAAGAGAGCAATCAAAGTAGGCGATACAGCAGTTATTGATTACGAAGGCTCTGTAGATGGAGTACCATTCGATGGTGGTAAAGCAGAAAATCATCCATTAGAAATCGGTTCTCACTCATTCATCGATACATTCGAAGATCAGTTAGTAGGACACAAAGCTGGCGAAGAATTAGACGTAAATGTTACTTTCCCAGAACAGTATCATGCGGCTGACCTTGCTGGCAAACCAGCCGTATTCAAGGTTAAGATTAATGATGTAACAACAAAAGAACTTCCAAAATTAGATGATGAATTCGCTTCAGACGTATCTGAATTCGAAACATTAGCTGAATACAAAGAAGACTTAAAGAAACAGCTTGAAGCTAAGAAATTAGAAGAAGCAAAACGCGAACAGGAAGACGAAGCGATTGCAGCTATCGTAGAAGCTTCTGAAATGGAAATCCCAGAAGCTATGATTCAGACACAGTGTGAGGATATGGTAAATGAATTTGCACAGAGAATCGCTCAGAGTGGTCTGACAATGGAACAGTACATGCAGTTCTCAGGACAGACAATCGACGGTTTAATGGATCAGGTTCGTCCAGAAGCTGAAACACGTATCAAAACAAGCCTTGTACTTGAAGCAGTAGTAAAAGCAGAAGGTATTGAAGCTACAGATGCTGACGTAGATGCAGAGATCGAAAAGATGGCTGGAATGTATGGTATGGATGTAGAACAGTTAAAGGGATACATGGGAGAAGCAGAAAAAGCTTCTATGAAGAACCAGATGGCTATCACAAAAGCAGTTGAATTCATTATGGAAAATGTAAAAGAAAAAGCTGCTAAGAAAGCGAAAAAAGAAGAAACTGCTGAAGAAGAATAGCACTTCGTGCTATGTAGTGCACAGCTCGCGGAAGGGAAGTTAGTTGCTTTTGCAACACCGCTCGCGTGCGAGAGTTCGTAAACGAACTCTTATGAGACAGATTTAGAGGAGGGTTGTCGCGGAATTTGCGACAGCCCTTTAAAAACTTTTATTAAGGAGGCATTTTACATGAGTTTAGTACCTTATGTCGTTGAGCAAACTAGTAGAGGAGAAAGAAATTACGATATTTACTCCCGTTTATTGAAAGATAGAATTATTTTCCTTGGTGAAGAAGTAAATGAAACTACAGCAAGTCTTGTAGTGGCACAGCTTTTATTCCTTGAATCAGAAGATCCTGGAAAGGACATCCAGTTGTACATCAACTCTCCAGGTGGTTCTGTAACTGCTGGTATGGCAATTTATGATACTATGCAGTACATCAAATGTGATGTATCTACTATCTGTATCGGTATGGCAGCAAGTATGGGTGCATTCCTTTTAGCTGGTGGAACAAAAGGAAAGAGATATGCTCTTCCAAATGCTGAAATTATGATTCACCAGCCATTGGGTGGTGCAAAGGGCCAGGCGACTGAAATCCAGATTGCGGCAGAACATATTTTAAAAACTAGAAAGAAATTAAATGATATCTTGGCTGCAAACACAGGAAAGCCATTTGAACAGATTGCAGCAGATACAGAAAGAGATAACTATATGAGTGCGGAAGAAGCATTGGAATATGGTCTTATTGATGGTGTCATCACAAAACGTTAGTATGAAAATTTTGGAGAAAGAAAATGGCAGGAAAGAAAAATGATGTAATCCGCTGCTCTTTCTGTGGAAAAACACAGGAACAGGCAGGCGGAAGATTGATTGTTGGGCCAAATAATAGTGCCTATATCTGCTATCAGTGTGTAGATATTTGTGCTGAAATCGTTGATGAAGAAGAATTCGGTGAAGGAAGAGAAACGTCTGGAGCAAAGGAAGAAATCAACCTTTTAAAACCAGAGGAACTCAAGGCATTCTTGGATGATTATGTTATCGGACAGGATCAGGCAAAAAAGGTATTATCGGTAGCGGTTTATAATCATTATAAACGAGTGCTTGCCGGTGATGATTTGGGGGTGGAGCTCCAGAAGAGTAACGTACTTATGCTTGGCCCAACTGGTTCAGGTAAGACTCTTTTGGCGCAGACTCTGGCAAGAGTAATCAATGTTCCTTTTGCGATAGCAGATGCTACCACGCTTACAGAAGCAGGTTATGTAGGTGAAGACGTTGAAAACATTTTGCTTAAATTGATTCAGGCAGCAGATTATGATGTAGAGCGTGCCGAACATGGTATCGTTTACATTGATGAAATTGATAAAATTACTAAGAAATCAGAAAATGTGTCGATTACGAGAGATGTATCTGGTGAAGGTGTTCAGCAGGCACTTCTTAAAATGTTAGAAGGAACAGTTGCATCTGTACCACCACAGGGTGGAAGAAAGCATCCTCAGCAGGAACTGATTCCAATTGATACTACAAATATTCTGTTCATTTGTGGTGGTGCATTTGATGGATTGGAAAAAATCATTGAAAAGAGAATGGATACAGCTTCTATTGGCTTTAATGCAGAGGTGCATAGCAAGCATGATATCAATGTTGGGGAAGCCTTTCGTCATGCGCTTCCACAGGACTTTGTAAAATTTGGTCTGATACCAGAATTTATTGGACGTGTGCCTATCACAGTCTCTTTGGATAATCTAGATAGAGATGCACTTATTCGTATTTTACAAGAGCCAAAGAATTCGTTGGTAAAACAGTATACAAAGTTGTTTGAATTAGATGGAGTGGGGCTTACCTTTGAAGATGAGGCGATTGCAGCAATCGCAGATAAAGCATTGGAGCGTAAGACTGGTGCACGTGGTCTTCGAGCAATTATGGAAAATGTTATGTTGGATTTGATGTATAGCATTCCATCCGATGATAGCATTTCTAAGTGTACGATTAGCAAAGACATGGTAGAAGAAAACTTAAAAGCTATCGAAAGTACACCACTCAAATTAGAGGATAAAGGAAATTCCGCTTCATAAAGTAAGGAGTGATTCTCATGACAAGAATACCAGCAATAGCCCTTAGAGGCATGACGATTTTACCAGGGATGATAGCCCATTTTGATATCAGTCGTGATAAATCTATGAAGGCTGTTGAAGCAGCAATGAATGACAATCAGCACATTTTTTTGGTGACACAAAAGGATGTAGAGATTGACAATCCGAAATTGCAGGATTTGTATGAGATTGGGATTGTTGCGGAGATTAAGCAGGTTGTAAAATTACAAAATAATATTGTGCGTGTTATGGCAGAGGGACAGTTAAGAGCTCGATTAACCGCATTTGATGAGTGTGACGAATTCCTTTTGGCAGAAATCGAGGAATTAGAAGATTTTGTAGAAAATCTGCCAGACACAGCCCTTAGTGCTATGAGCAAGAGTATCCGTGATAATTTTGCTCGTTATGCAAAACTGCATGGAAAGATTGCTCCAGATGCAGTTAAATATGCTCATTCAATGAAGGATTTGACGAAGCTGATAAACTATGTGTCCAATACTTTGCCAGTGGGATACGCAGATAAACAGCACATCTTAGAGGCAAACAGCTTGGGTGAGAGATACGAGGTTCTCTTGGCACTTATGTTCCGTGAGATGGATGTAATGACAATTCAGAAGGATTTCCAGGACAAAGTAAAGCAGCGTGTGGACAAAAATCAGAAGGATTATATCTTGCGTGAGCAGATGAATGTGATTCGAGAAGAACTTGGCGAAGTAAATACGCAGTCCGACGCAGATGGATATTTGGAAACTTTAGAGAGCTTAGAGGCATCTCCGGAAGTAAAGGAACGTATCAAAAAAGAAATCCTTCGTTTCAAGAATATTCATTCGAACTCATCGGAGAGCAATGTCAGTCGTGGATATATTGAGACACTTTTGGAGTTGCCTTGGAATAAAATGTCCGAGGACAATAATGATTTAGACCATGCCGAAGAAGTGCTAGATGCTGATCATTATGGGTTGGAAAAGGTAAAGGAGCGTATGCTTGAATTTCTGGCGGTGCGCAATCTTACTAGCAAGGGCGAAAGCCCTATCATTTGTTTGGTAGGCCCTCCAGGAACAGGTAAGACAAGTATTGCTCGTTCGGTTGCAAGAGCCTTGAACAAAGAATATGTACGCATTTGTCTTGGCGGTGTTCGCGATGAGGCGGAAATCCGCGGACATAGACGAACCTATGTGGGTGCGATGCCGGGCCGTATCGTAAATGGTCTTCGTACCGCAGGCGTAAAAAATCCACTTATGCTGTTGGATGAAATTGACAAGGTAAGTAGTGACTATAAAGGTGATACCTCAGCAGCTCTATTAGAAGTATTGGATTCTGAGCAGAATAGTAAATTCCGCGACCATTATGTAGAACTTCCAGTGGATTTATCGGAGGTGCTTTTCATTGCGACAGCCAATGAGATGCAGAATATTCCAAAGCCACTGTTAGATCGTATGGAGATTATCGAGGTCAGCAGTTATATGGAAAATGAGAAGTTTCATATTGCGAAGGAACACCTTATTCCAAAGCAGCTTGAGAAGAATGGCATTCAGCCAGAGCAGCTTACGATTAGTGACAAAGCATTAGTCAAGATAATTCGTAGCTATACGAAAGAAGCTGGTGTGCGTGGTTTGGAGCGTAAGCTTGGAGAAATCTGTCGCAAGAGTGCAAGAGAAATCTACCAGAATAAAAAGGACAGAATCCGAGTGACAGACAGCAACCTGACGAAGTTTTTAGGAAAAGAAAAGTATAGTCAGGAAGAGAAAAACGATACGGATGAAATCGGTGTAGTTCGTGGTCTTGCATGGACCAGTGTAGGTGGAACTACATTAGAGATTGAAGTAAACATTATGCCAGGAAAAGGCGAGGTGAAACTCACAGGTAAGATGGGAGAAGTTATGCAGGAATCTGCTATGGCAGGTATCAGTTATATACGTTCTATCAGCCCAGAGTATCACATAGACAAAGACTTTTTCGCGGAACACGACATCCATATACATATTCCAGAAGGTGCAGTGCCAAAGGATGGACCATCCGCTGGAATTACAATGGCTACTGCAGTATTATCTGCAGTAATTAAACAGCCAGTTCGAGCAGATGTTGCTATGACGGGTGAAATTACCTTAAGAGGCCGAGTACTTCCGATAGGTGGATTAAAAGAGAAATTACTCGCAGCAAAAAATGCGGGTATGAAAACAGTCTGTATACCAGCAAAGAATGAAAAAGACCTGCACGAGATTTCTGAGGAAATCAAAAAGGGTCTTCAGATTGTGCTGGTTGAAAAATTAGATCAGGTGCTTGAAGTAGCACTGATTAAGTAGATGTATCTAGTGACAAAACCAAGATTTACGAAAGTAAGTCTTGGTTTTTCAAGGATATAAGATGTAATAGTTTGAGTTAGAAAAAGGAGTTTGACATGGTAATTAAAAACGTAAACTTAGAAACCGTTTGCGGTATCACAAGTGAATTTCCAGATAATCCGCATTACGAAGTTGCGTTTGCGGGGAAATCGAATGTAGGAAAGTCTTCACTTATCAATGCACTTATGAATCGTAAGTCTTTGGCTCGTACATCTTCACAGCCAGGAAAGACACAGACCATCAACTTTTATAATATAAATGACGCTATGTACTTGGTAGATTTGCCTGGTTATGGCTATGCCAATGCGAATGTAGAAATCAAGGCAAAGTGGGGTAAAATGATTGAAAAATATTTGCACACCTCAACGAAATTAAAGGCAGTATTCCTGCTTATCGATATTCGCCATCAGCCATCTGATAATGATTGTCTCATGTATGACTGGATGGTAGAGCAAGGCTTTGCACCTATCATCATTGCGACGAAGCTGGACAAGATTAGCCGTGGGGCAGTGCCAAAACATATGAAAATGATTGCAGATACTTTGCAGGTGGAAGAGGATACCATCATGATTCCATTCTCAGCGGAAACCAAGCAAGGTAGAGAAGACATTTGGGAACTTATCGATTCCTTGGTACTACCAGAGGAAGATATAGATTCTGAAAATGTGGGCAGCTCAGGTGTTGGTGAGCAAGGTACTTCTATGGCAGATATAACAAACGCTTCACAGGAAGAAATAGCTGAACCACAGAAGCAACGAAAACCACGTTGGAAAGCAACTGGAAAAGAAACGGCGAAGAAGACTAAGAAATTGCAGGAAAAGAAAGCGGCAAAGACCGCAGCTAGAGCAGGAAAGAAATCAAAGAAGAAATAAGATATGAAAAATAAGTATGTATTTGTACTCGTTATGCTGTTGGCTATTTTGGTAGTAAGCTTTGGTTTTACCAATGTGTATGTCAGCCAGAATCAGCAGATCGAAGACGAGGAATTTGTAGTGGTTACCTCCTTTTATCCGATGTACATTGCGACGACGAATATCATCGGAGACGCGGAAGGAGTGACTTTGAAAAATTTAAGTGAGCCACAGACGGGGTGTTTGCATGATTTTCAGCTCACACCGGCAGATATGAAGCTTTTATCCACGGCGGATGTGTTTGTCATTAATGGCGGTGGAATCGAGTCCTTTATGGAAGATATCGCAAAGCAGTATCCGGAACTAGTGATTATCGAGGCATGTGAGGGAATCGAATTGCTATGTGAGGCGGAAGCACATGGACATGAGCACGAAAGTGTGACACATGATGAAAAGGAACATGACAAAGAAGACGATGAAGTAGAACATAGTCATGAAGACGATGCCGATTCTCACGATGATCACAACCATGACATTAACGCTCACGCTTGGATGAGCGTAGCAAATTACCGAAAGCAGGTTGAAAATATCGCGAGTGGTCTTGTAAAAATAGCTCCACAATTGGCTGAAAGTTTTCTTGCAAATTCAGGAGACTACGACAGAAAATTAGAGGAGCTTCAAGTAGAACAGGAAAGTCTTTTAACCTTAACTCAAGGGGAAGAAGTGATTATGTTCCACTGTGCATATGATTATGTTGCAGAGGACTTAGGGTTAGAAGTAGCCTTTTGCATGGACTTGGACGAAGAACGCCAGGTTAGTGCTGGCGAGGTTGCAGAAGTAATAGAAGTCATTGAACATCATGGAGTAAAGTATATTTTTGCGGAAGCACTTTATGGAACAGATATGTGTGAAATGGTACAAAAAGAAGCAGATGTGGAAGTGATTTATTTAGACCCGCTTAATCGCGGAGAGTATGAGGCAGATAGTTATCTTAAAGGCATGAGAGAGAACTTGAAGTTGATTCGAGAGAATTTCGAGGATTAGAAAATTCTTGCAGATGTGAGTGGATTTGCGAGATAAAATAGGAAAGAAAGGAGGCACAAATGAAACTGAAAAAGATTATTGAAACCTGTGGGTTTCATTGTATTAAAATTAAAAATCTCGGCGTAAGCTTCGGTGAGCAGGTTGTATTAAAAGACGTGAATCTGCATATTCATTGTGGTTCCTTAAATGCCATTATCGGTAAGAATGGTGCGGGAAAATCTACTTTGGTACGTGCGATTTTAAAGGATGTACCAACAGAAGGTACCATTGAGTACCGCGATACGAAGAATGGTAAGATAAAAGATTTAAAGATTGGGTATGTGCCACAATCGATTAATATCGAAAAGAATACACCGCTTAGTGTCTATGACTTAATTGCAAGTTATCAGTATCACTATCCAGTGTTTTTGCCAAAAAGCAAACGTATTTATGAGAAAATTAAGACGTATTTGGAAACCTTTGAGGCGGCAGATTTGATTGATAAGCAGGTTTGCAATTTATCGGGGGGACAATTGCAGAGAGTGCTTTTGTCCATGGCGGTTGCGGACAAGCCCAAGTTACTGCTTTTAGATGAGCCAGTTTCAGGAATTGATAAAAATGGTATGGAGCTTTTTTATAAGACCATAACTTATCTGAAAGAGCATTATGATTTAGCCATTATTTTGATTTCGCATGACTTAGATTATGTAAAAAAATATGCGGACCATGTGGTGCTTTTGGACCAGACGGTACTAACACAAGGCTGTGTAAAAGAAGTGTTTGAAAGCCCAGAGTTCGCAAGTGTATTTGGTGCAGAGCCTGAAGAGACTTGGATTCATGGGAAAGCTCAAGAATTTGCAGAGACATGGAAGTTTAATTTAGAAGAAGGAGGTAATGAAAATGATTAATTGGACCTCCTGGTTAGATTACGGTTTCATGCGAAATGCATTGCTTGCGGTGCTGATTATCACGCCGCTATTTGCGCTTCTTGGAACCATGATAGTCAATAAAAAAATGGCGTATTTTAGTGACGCATTAGGACATTCGGCACTTACAGGAATAGCAGTAGGTGTGGTGTGTGGAATGCAGGATACGACGATTTCGATGGTGATTTTTGCTGTAGTCTTTGCATTACTTCTGAACAAAATCAGCAGTCGAAATATAGCTTCAACAGATACTATTATTTCGGTGTTCTCGTCCTGTTCGGTGGCAATCGGCTTAGCGATTTTATCGGCAGGTGGAAACTTTAGTAAATATTCTGCGATTTTAGTAGGTGATATTTTAAGTATTACTACGCAGGAGATTTGGTATCTTGTAGGAATTTTTGTGTTTACGATTTTGTTTTGGATATTTGGATTCAACTATTTGAATGCCATTTCCATTCATCGTACCGTAGCAAAGAGTAAACAGATTCCAGTGAAACTAATGGACAATCTGTTTGCAGTATTGGTAGCACTTATTGTAATGTTATCGATTAAATGGGTAGGTATTTTAATTATCAATGCACTGCTCATTTTGCCAGCGGCTTCGGCAAGAAATATCTCAGAAAATATGAGGGAGTATCATTTGTTTTCTATGATTTTCTCTGTATTTTCCGGCATTGTAGGCTTGGTGGTATCGTATTATACCAACGTGGCGACAGGACCTATGATTGTGATTATTGCGTCTGTAATTTATTTTGCCACATATTTGTATGGGAGACGAAAGTAAATGAGTATTAAAGCAGTATTATTTGACTTAGATGGCACACTTTTGCCAATGGACCAGGACACTTTTATTAAGGCATATTTAGGAGGCATGGCGAAAAAACTGGCACCACATGGCTACAATCCAGACGAACTGGTAAAAGCTGTGTATGCAGGGATGAAAGCGATGACGGGAAATGATGGTTCCTGCACAAACGAGGAAGCATTCTGGAATGCCTTTACAGGAATTCTTGGAGAGAAAGTAAAAGAAGATTTACCAATCTTTGATGATTATTATAGAAATGAATTTCAAGAGGTCAAGAATATCTGTGGCTTTCTTCCAGAGGCGGCGCAAACAGTTTGCAAGCTTAAGGAAATGGGCTATTGCGTAGCACTTGCGACGACTCCAATGTTTCCAAGTATTGCGACAGAAAGTCGTATTCGTTGGGCGGGAATGGAGCCAGAGGATTTTGAGATTTTCACAACTTACGAGAACTATCATTTCTGTAAACCAAATTTGAATTACTACAAAGAAGTAATTGAAAAGCTCGGTGTAAAACCAGAAGAATGTCTAATGGTTGGTAATGATGTGGGCGAGGATATGATTACCGAGGAACTTGGTATGAAAGTATTTCTAATGCCAGCAGATTTGATTAATAAAGTAGGCAAGGATATCTCTGCATATCCACAGGGGGATTTTGCAGATTTGATGAAATATATTGATGAATTAAAATAAGAGGGAAAATGAAATATCTAGAAAAGCATCCTATGATAATGATTGTAATTGGGGTGATTGGGATTTCTTTATCCGCAATATTTGTAAAGTATTCTACTGCACCATCTGCGGTGACAGCGGCATTTCGTTTGTTATGGACAGTAATTCTCATGACACCAGTTGCGTTAGGGAAAAAAGAAGTAAGAAAAGAATTGATGGAAATAGAGAGAAAAACCATGGGATTGTGTGCTTTAAGTGGTCTGTTTCTAGCAATACATTTTGTGCTATGGTTTGAATCACTGAAACATACTTCAGTTGCAAGTTCTACAACAATTGTATGCACAGAGGTGATTTGGGTAGCACTGGGATTTTGTCTGTTTTTAAAAGGAAAATTATCTGTGAAAGCAGTGGCGGCAATTGTGATTACTTTCCTAGGAAGTGTCTTAATTGCTTATGCAGATTCAACTACGGGAGGTTTGCATCTATATGGAGATGGACTTGCTTTATTAGCGGCGGTTGCAGTAGCTGTATATACATTAATAGGACGCGTGGTTCGAGAAAAAATCTCAACGACGGTATATACATATACTTTATATGTAGTGTGTGCCAGTGTGTTAGTAATTACTTGCCTTATGCAGGGACATGGATTATTTGATTATGGCATAAGTGCTGTAATTGTTGGTCTTTTATTAGCAGTTTTTTCCACTATATTAGGACATAGCATTTTTAGTTGGTGTTTGAAATATTTCTCCCCAGCTTTTGTGTCGGCATCAAAATTATGTGAGCCAGTAGTTGCAGCATTCTTTGCGATGTTTTTGTTTCAGGAAATACCAACATTGCTACAACTGATTGGTAGTGCTATGATTTTGGGTGGTGTATGTTTTTATTCTCGCATAGAGATGAAAGCGAGTGAAGATAAATAGCTGTATTGTGTTATTCATTCATAAAAATTTATAATGAGAAAGATGAGGTACATGATATGTGTGTAGCTTTACCAGGAAAAGTAATAGAAATAAAAGATAGAGATGCAGTGGTGGATTTCAACGGAAATCAGGTAACCGCTAGAGCAGGTCTTGTAGATGTAAAAGTAGGAGATTATGTGCTTGTGCATGCAGGTTGTGTGATTCAGAAGGTGACACAGCAGGATATGGAAGATTTAGAGAACCTGAATGAGATGATGAAAGCATAGGGAGGCTACTCTTAGATGAGTTTTGAAAAAGATTCTGTGAGAAAAGAAACTAGATATGAGAAGATGGCCCTTTCTGAAATGGTTGAATTTTTAGCAAATTATGATGGAACAGAAATAAACATTATGGAGGTATGTGGCAGTCATACGGCAGCTATTTCCAAGAATGGAATTCGAGGAATGCTTTCAAATAAAATCCATTTGATTTCAGGGCCAGGCTGTCCGGTCTGCGTGACTCCAACCGCATATGTTGATAAATTGATCGATTTGGCATTGACACCAAATACTTGTGTGGTAACCTTTGGTGATATGCTTCGTGTGCCAGGAAGTAAGTATAGTCTTAGTGAAGTACAGGGCATGGGTGGACGTGCGATAATGGTGTATTCTCCAATGGATATTTTTACATTGGCAGAAAAGGAGCCAGATACAACCTTTGTATTTGCAGCACTGGGATTTGAAACTACTACACCGGTATATGCACTTTTGCTTGAAGAAGTTATCGAAAGAAAAATCGAAAATGTAAAGCTTTTGACAGCTTTGAAAACAATGCCAGGAGTAATCGAATATTTATGTGAAAATGGTGCTTCTATTCAAGGATATCTTGCACCAGGTCATGTTGCAGCAGTGACAGGTAGTGATTTGTTCAAGCCATTGGCAGAAAAGTATCAGATTCCGTTTGCGGTATCCGGGTTTGAAGGGGAAGAAATTTTAGAGGCCCTTTGTGGGATTGTGCAGGCGAGGGATAGAGCAACTGTTATGAACTTCTATCCTGCGGTTGTTTCTGTAGAAGGAAATGTACGAGCACAGGAGCTGGTTAAAAAATATTTCCAACCAACAGATGCGGCATGGCGTGGTATGGGAATCGTTCCAGGAACAGGAATGGAACTTCGTCCAGAGTATGAAAAATACGATGCTGGAAGTAAGTCATTGGTAGAAGATAATAAGCGAAACAAGGCTTGTTGTTGTGATCAGATTCTAATGGGAAAGATGCAACCACAGCAATGTCCTCTTTTTGGAAAAGTATGTAAGCCATTGACACCGCAAGGTGCTTGTATGGTTTCCGAAGAGGGAAGTTGCCATTCAGCATTTGCATCGTTTTAGGAGGAAAAATGGAAGAAAGAATCAGTATGGTGCATGGTAGTGGTGGTGCTGCTACTAGTGAGCTTATAGGATCTATTTTTGCAAAGGAATTTGCAAGCACCACTTTAGATAAAATGGAAGACAGTGCAGTGGTTGAAGGCGCAGGTAAAATTGCAGTAACTACAGATAGTTTTGTGGTTACTCCAGTTAGCTATCCGGGCGGTGATATTGGACGTCTTTGTATCTGTGGCACAGTAAATGACTTACTTATGCGTGGAGCAAAGCCAAAGTATATTACTTGTGGATTTATTTTACAGGAAGGCCTAGAAGTAGCAAAGCTTCAAGAAGTAGTACACTCGATGGCAGAATGTGCTCGTGAAGCAGGTGTAGAAATTGTAGCGGGTGATACCAAGGTAGTAAACGGGAATGGTGAGCTCTATATCAATACAGCTGGTGTAGGTTTCGTTCCAGAGGATAGAGAGGTTTCAGCAGAGAGAGTTTGTGTTGGAGATGCAGTTATTGTATCTGGAAATCTCGGAGACCATCATGCGGCAATCCTCGGAACTCGTATGGGAATTGTCAATGAAATCAAAAGTGACAATGCACCATTAGGAGAAATCGTAGAGGCATTATTTGTAGCAGGTGTGGATGTACACACCATGCGTGACATTACTCGTGGTGGTCTTGCTACCGTTTTGAAAGAATTGGCAAAGACATCAAATACAACTATCGAATTGGAAGAGGAAAAACTTCCAGTCACCCCACAGGTAAAGGATTTCTGTGGACTGTTAGGTCTTGATCCGCTTTATATGGGAAATGAAGGAAAGTTGGTTGCTTTGGTTCCAGCCGAACAGGCAGAAAAAGCAGTGGAAGCAATTCGTAGTGCAAAGTATGGACAGGATGCGTGTATTGTGGGTTATGTAAACGATAAAGCCCCAGGCAAGCTACACCTTAGAACTAGAATTGGTGGACTTCGTAACCTTGAGATTTTACAGGGAGAAGGATTGCCTCGCATTTGCTAAATGATAAAAAATAATTCCGTATTGTATACAATCATACTTTGACTTATAAGGCATATTGTTGTAGAATTATAGATGTGTAATTCTGTGGCAGTATGCCCTTTTGTTTACACGAAAAACATGTAACAAGTTCGTTAAGGGGGGACTTTTTATGGCATATCATGTAATGGACGAAGCGAATCGTTGTTTGAATTGTAAAAAACCAATGTGTATGGAAGGATGTCCTATTCACACACCAATTCCAAAGGTTATTTCGCTTCTCAAAGAAGGTAAAATAGATGACGCAGGCTGGATGCTTTTTGAAAACAATCCACTGACAACCGTTTGTAGTATTGTTTGTAACCATGAAAATCAATGTGAAGGTCACTGTATCCTTGGTAGAAAAGGAAGTCCAGTACACTTCTCTGCGATTGAAAACTATATCTCTAGTACCTATAGCTCAAAGATGACAAAAGGACCAGCAAAGTCAAATGGAATGAGCGTAGCTATTGTAGGCTCAGGACCAGCAGGTCTTACTATTGCTGTGCTTCTTGCAAGAAAAGGCTATCAGGTAACTATTTTTGAAGGCAAAGATAAAATCGGTGGAATCCTTCGTTATGGTATTCCGGAATTCCGTTTGCCAAAGAGCATTATCGACGATTTCGAATATCGTCATTTAGTATTAAAGGATATCAAGATTCGTCCAAACACCAGTATCGGTGCTGCGATTACGGTAGAAGATTTATTCCGTGATGGATACAAGGCAGTATTCGTAGGTACAGGTGTATGGCGTCCAAATACGCTTAAGATTAAGGGTGAGACATTAGGACATGTACACTATGGTATCAACTATCTGTATAGTCCAGCCAGCTTCCATTTAGGAGACCATGTGATTGTAATTGGAGCTGGTAATGCGGCAATGGATGTTTGCCGTACTGCGCTTCGTAATGGTGTGCGCAAGGTAGAATGCTTCTCTGTTACAGATGGTGTAGCAGCTAGCAAGCACGAGTTCGAATATGCAGAACTCGAGGGTGTAGAATTCCATTACTGCAAGATGCCTGTTGAAATTACAGAAGAAGGTGTTATCTTTGCAGACACTGAAATGTTAGAAGATGGTGGTTTCCAGAAGGTGGAAGGAACAGAGAAACTTTATCCAGCAGATAATGTGATGGTTTCTATCAGTCAGGGACCAGCAAACAAGCTGATGAATACGACAGAAGGCTTAAAAGCAAATGACCGTGGTCTTATTGCAACAGATGAAACGGGACGCACTTCACTTCCGGGTGTATTTGCTAGCGGTGACGTAGTAAAAGGTGCTCGTACCGTTGTAGAAGCTGTTAAGTATTCGAAAGTCGTAGCAGAAGCTATGGATGAATATATGCAGAGTCTTCCAAAAGATGAGGCATAGAAATTTGCAAATTGGAAAAAGTGTTATATACAACAAATTTGAACCAATTTGGAAAGGTGAATATATAAAATGAAAATTCTTATCAAAAATGGTCATATCCTCAATCCAGCTACAAATATGGATGCAGTTGCAGACCTTATGATTGAAAACAACAAAGTTGTTGCTATTGAAAAAGAAATTGGTAGTGAGGCAGACAAGGTAATTGATGCTACAGGCAAATATGTAATGCCAGGATTTATTGACTTACATGTGCATTTCCGTGATCCAGGTCTTACTCACAAGGAAGATATCATCACAGGTATGGCTTCTGCTGCACATGGAGGTTTTACTTCTGTATTTGCAATGCCAAATACAAAGCCAGTAGCAGATAACGCAGAGGTTATCACATATGTGCATGACAAAGCAAAAGAAGGAAATAGCATCAATGTATATCAGGTAGGTGCTATTACAGTAGGACAGGCAGGCAACGAGCTAGCTGATATCCGAGGTATGGTAGCGGCAGGTTGTCCAGCACTTAGTGAGGATGGAAAATCTGTTATGAATGCAAACCTTTATCGCGATGCGATGAAGATTGCAGCAGAGTTGGATATTCCTATTTTGGCACACTGTGAAGACATCAATATGGTAAATGGAGGGTGCGTAAACGCAGATGCCAAAACAAAGGAAATGGGACTTCCAGGTATTACGAATTCCGTAGAAGATGTTATCGTTGCTCGTGATATTTTAATCGCAAAAGAAACTGGTGCAAGACTTCACCTTTGTCACTGCTCCACAGCAGATTCTGTAAAGATGGTAAAGGCTGCGAAAGAAGAAGGTATTCCTGTATCCGCAGAAGTTTGTCCACATCACTTTGTGTTGACTTCTGATGATATTACAGATGTAGCAAATACAGACTTTAAGATGAATCCACCACTTCGTACGCGTGAAGATGTGGATGCTTTGAAGCAGGGATTAAAAGAGGGTATCATGGAGGTTATTTCTACCGACCATGCACCTCATACAGCAGAAGAGAAAAATACCATTATGCAAAAGGCTCCATTTGGAATCGTGGGTTTGGAAACAGCTGCTTGCTTAACATACAGCGAGTTAGTGCTTGGTGATATTTTTACTCCAATGCAGATGGCTGCAGCCATGAGCTACAATCCAGCCAAGGTTATGAAAATGGATAAGGGTGATATCCAACCTGGAAAGGTAGCGGATGTAGTAATTTTTGATCCTAACGTAACCTATAAGATTGACAAGACTACTTTCGCTTCTAAGGGACAGAATACTCCATTCCACGGATACGAAGTAACCGGTAAAGTGGTATGTACCATTTGTGATGGCAACATCGTTTTTGAGGCATAAAAATAACTTAACATAGAAAGGGAATCAATTATGATTAACAAACTTGTAAGCAAAATTCAGAAAACAAATGCTCCTATCGTAGTAGGTCTTGACCCAATGCTTAACTATATTCCAAAGCATATTCAGGATAAGGCTTATGCAGAATTCGGTGAAACACCAGCTGGTGCTGCTGAAGCTATCTGGCAGTACAACAAAGCAATCGTAGATGCAACATACGATTTAATCCCAGCTGTAAAACCACAGATTGCTATGTACGAACAGTTCGGTGTAGAAGGTGTAAAAGCATTCCAGAAAACAGTAGATTATTGTCACGAAAAAGACTTAGTAGTTATCAGTGACGTGAAACGTGGTGATATCGGTTCTACATCAGCAGCTTACGCAGTAGGACATCTTGGAAAGGTTCAGATTGGAAGTAAATCCTACTCAGCATTTGATGGTGATTTTGCTACCGTTAACCCATATCTTGGAACAGACGGAATTAAACCTTTCGTAGACGTTTGTAAAGAAGAAAAGAAGGGTATCTTTATTCTTGTTAAGACATCTAACCCATCATCTGGTGAATTCCAGGATAGAATCATTGATGGTCGTCCATTATATGAATGGGTTGGTGAAAAAGTAGCTGAATGGGGCGCAGACTGCATGGGCGATTCTTATAGCTATGTAGGTGCTGTTGTAGGTGCTACTTATCCAGAAATGGGTAAAGTACTTCGTGATATTATGCCAAAGAGTTACATCCTTGTACCAGGTTATGGTGCACAGGGTGGACAGGGCAAAGACTTAGTTCACTTCTTCAACAAAGATGGTCTTGGTGCTATCGTAAACTCATCTCGTGGTATTATCGCTGCTTACAAACAGGATAAATACAAAGAAATGGGTATTACAGAAGAAAACTTTGCAGATGCATCTCGTCAGGCTGTTATTGACATGGTGGATGATATCGCAGGTGCACTTGGTACAATGTAGTATACTATTTAGAAGGGTAGAATTATTTCAAGTGGCATAACGAGTTTACTCGTATATGTCACTTGGGATAATTCTATTCGGCGTTTAGCCCTAGCGAGAAGAAGCGAAGCGAATTCGAGCTAGCCCTTCTAAAGAATAAAAAGGAGACATAAATATGGCAACAAAATTTGAAGAAATGGCTGTAGTAGTTTCTCAGAAAGAAATCGCCACAGACATTTTTGATTTAACAATTAAAACAGAGAATATTGCTGCAGCTGCAAAAGCAGGGCAGTTTATCTCTCTCTATTGTAATGATGGAACAAAATTACTTCCTCGTCCAATTTCCCTTTGTGGTATCGACAGAGAGGCTGGAACACTTCGTCTTGTTTACCGCGTAACGGGCGAAAACACAGGAACAGAACAGTTTTCTAAAATGGTAGCTGGAGATGAGATTCGTGTACTTGGACCTTTAGGAAATGGTTTTGAACTAGGTGATAAAAAAGCATTTTGTATCGGCGGTGGTATTGGTATTCCTCCAATGCTCCAGCTTGCAAAAGAATTAAATTGTGAAAAGACAGCCGTACTCGGTTATAGAAATGAATTATTCTTGTTAGAAGATTTTGAAGAAGTTTGTGATACCATCATCGCAACAGAAGATGGCAGTGCTGGTACAAAAGGAAATGTTATCGATGCAATCAAGGCAAATGGTGCTAAGGCAGATGTAATTTACGCATGTGGCCCAACACCTATGCTTCGTGCTTTAAAAGCATATGCAGAAGAAAATGATATGGAATGCTACGTTTCTATGGAAGAACGTATGGCATGCGGTATTGGTGCATGCTTAGCTTGCGTATGTAAGACAAAAGAAAAAGACCATCATACAAACGTAAACAACAAACGTATTTGTAAAGAAGGTCCAGTATTCAACGCAAAGGAGGTAGAACTATAATGAGTGATATCAGTACAAAAGTAAACCTTTGTGGTGTGGAACTAAAAAATCCAGTTATGGTAGCTTCTGGAACCTTTGGTTCAGGTGAAGAATACAGTGAATTTGTAGATTTAAATAGACTTGGTGCTGTAGTTACAAAGGGTGTGGCAAACATCCCTTGGTCAGGTAACCCAACTCCACGTGTGGCAGAAGTATATGGCGGTATGTTAAACGCAGTAGGACTTCAGAATCCTGGTATCGATGTATTCTGTAACAGAGACATCCCATTCTTAAAGAACTACGATACCAAGATTATCGTAAACGTATGTGGAAAGTCTACAAAGGATTATCTTGAAGTAGTGGAACGTCTTGCTGACGAACCAATCGATATGATGGAAATCAACATTTCTTGTCCAAACGTAAAAGAAGGCGGTATCGCTTTCGGACAAGATCCTAAACTTGTAGAGCAGATTACAAGTGATATTAAGAAAATTGCAAAACAGCCAGTAATCATGAAGCTTTCTCCAAATGTAACGGACATTACAGAGATGGCTCGCGCGGCAGAAGCAGGTGGTGCAGACTGTCTTTCACTTATTAACACCCTAACAGGCATGAAGATTGACATCGATCGCAGAACCTTCGTCCTTGCGAACAAGACCGGTGGTATGTCTGGCCCAGCGATTCATCCAATCGCAGTTCGTATGGTTTACCAGACAGCACAGGCTGTTAACTTACCACTCATTGGTATGGGCGGCATTGCGACAGCAGAGGATGCAATCGAAATGATTCTCGCTGGTGCAACAGCAGTATCCGTAGGTACTGCAAACTTCGTAGACCCATGTACTACTATCAAAGTCGTAGAAGGTATCGAAAGCTATATGAGAAAATATGGTGTGAAAGATATCAGCGAATTAGTTGGTGCAGTGCACGAGAGATAAAATTATTCTAGGAGATAGGGGTGTGACGTAAGTCACACCTTTTTCATGGAGATTAATTATGACAAGTTTACTTATCGGAATTATATATTTGGCTTTTATTAGTTTGGGTTTGCCGGATGCGGTGTTTGGTGGCTCATGGCCTACTATGTATCAGGAATTTGGCGTTCCGGTTTCCTATGCCGGAATTATAACAGTGATTATTTCGCTTGGAACCATTGTTTCTAGTTTACAAAGTGACCGAATGACATATAGATTTGGGACGGGAAGAGTAACGGCAATTAGTGTGGCTACTACGGCAATTGCATTGTTTGGATTTTCCATATCACATTCTTTTGTTGAACTATGTCTTTGGGCAATCCCATATGGTCTTGGTGCAGGCGGGGTTGATGCTTCTTTAAACAACTATGTAGCAGTACATTATAGTAGCCGCATTATGAGCTGGTTGCATTGTATGTGGGGACTAGGGGCTATGACGGGGCCTTATGTGCTGGGTTTTGTTTTGACCGGTGGCGGTACATGGAATACTGGATATAAAGTCATTGCAATTTTACAGGCAGTGCTCACGGTGATTTTGGTAGTAAGTTTGCCACTTTGGAAGAAACGAGAGACAGTTGTGAATGAAGAGGGAGAAGAAGTCCCAGCTCAGGCACTTTCATTAGGACAAATTCTCTCTATCAAAGGTGCAAAAGATATTATGATAGCCTTCTTCTGTTACTGTGCTTTAGAGCAGACTGCTGGCCTGTGGGCGAGTAGCTATATGGTATTACACAAAGGTGTTCCAGAAACGATTGCTGCTAGTTATGCGAGTATGTTTTATATTGGAATTACAGTAGGTCGTTTTGTGAGTGGTTTTATTACTGCAAAACTAAATGACAAGCAGATGATTCGACTTGGTATGGGAATTTTGGCAGTAGGGATAGGTGTTCTGTTCTTGCCATTATCCGAATACTTTTCTTTAGCAGGATTTATTTTAATCGGAATTGGCTGTGCACCAATTTATCCTTGTATTATTCATTCCACACCAGATATTTTCGGTGCGGATAAATCGCAGGCAATTGTTGGGGTGCAGATGGCGAGTGCCTATGTAGGTTCCCTCCTTATGCCTTCGGTATTTGGAATTATAGCAAATCACATTACAGTAGCACTTTTGCCATTCTATTTGTGTGCGATTTTAGTGTTGATGTTTGTGATGTATGAGAGACTGGTAAGAAAAGTGGCAACAGGAAATAAATAGAGATATTGTAGACGATTTTATACGGCAACAATGCTCTATCAAAGTGAAATCCTTCTTGTCAAACAGGGCAGAATCAAGTAATATAAGGAAAGAGTGATTTATATAGAAATCATATGTTTGTAAAAAGGAGATAAAATATGAGAGTTGCTATCGTTATGGGTTCTACCAGTGACATTCCTAAGTTAGAACCAGCAGTAGAAATTTTGAAAAATCATGGAGTAAAGGTAGACGTAAGATGTCTTTCTGCACATCGTGCACATGCAGGCCTTTCTGCATTTATCGAAGAAACAAATAATAATGGAACAGAAGTAATCATTGCTGGAGCTGGCATGGCAGCAGCACTTCCTGGTGTAGTAGCGTCACAGACAGTACTTCCAGTTATCGGTGTTCCACTTTCAGGATCAGTTTTAGACGGTCAGGATGCACTTTATTCTATCGTACAGATGCCACCAGGAATTCCAGTTGCAACTGTTGCAATCAATGGTGGAAAAAATGCTGCATGGCTTGCACTTCAGATTATTGGTATCAACCATCCTGAAATCAAAGAAAAACTTTTGGCTCAGAGAGTTCAGATGGAAAAAGATGCTATGAAGGCAAATGAAGAAGTAATGGCGAAGTTTGAAGATTAAAAAATATTAGGAAATGATTAAAACCCATGTGCTTGCGGATGCAGGTGCATGGGTTTTCTTTTTATAATAAAAATAGTTGACAAATATATCGTACTGCGATATAGCGACTGTATCGAAGTGCGATATATCGTAGTGAGATAGTGTGGTGCAGAGTTTATTTGTTAGAGAGAGGTGTCAAAATGGATGCTCATATTAAAAAAGTATATGTTCCTATGACAGAAACAGGGTTTTACATATTGTTATGTCTTCAGGAAGAAATGCATGGTTACAGTATTGTGCAAAAAGTTGAAGAACTGACACAAGGGGAGATTCGATTAAGTCCTGGGACGATGTATGGAAGTCTGTCGAAGATGGAAAAAGATGGAATTATCAGATTTGTCAGAGAAGAAGATAAGAGAAAAATCTATGTTATTACAGAGTTAGGTACAGATGTGTTAGAGCTGGAAAAGAAGAGAATTAAGCGTTTGTATCAAACATTACAGGAGGTGTAGTTATGGCTAAACAGAAAACGAAGTTTGGATGGTTTACAATTCCAGAGTGGGAAAAAGAAGAAGTGTGGTTGAGAGAACAACATAAAAATGGCTGGAAGTTGATTAAGGCTACACCACCAGGATTTTATAAATTTGAACAGTGTAAACCAGAGGATGTAATTTATCAATTAGATTATAATCAAGAAGGAATGGATCATATCAGTGAATATATTCAGATGTTCCGTGATTGTGGTTGGGAATATGTAACAGATATGATGGGATATGCTTATTTTAGAAAACCAGCAAATGAGATGGTGGAAGACGAAGGAATATTCTGCGATGATGAATCTAAAATAGAGATGATAGAAAGAGTCTATAAAGGCAGAATGTTACCATTAATTGTGATTTTCTGTTGTTGCATCATGCCACAGTTATTTATGCAAAGTCATAATAATAGCGAAGCAGGACATGTGTTGTTTATTGTGTTTGTAGTGTTATTTGTATTGTATTTATCTTTATTTGTAAAGTTTGCATATCAGTATTGGAAAGTGAAAAATAGGAAAGAGAAATAAAGAATAGGAAATGAAAGAGCCCATGTGCTTGCGAATGCAGGTGCATGGGTTTTTATCTTGGTCACATCTTGTTCAGTATCTTGTTCAAAGTGAACAAGATGGAATTCAATCATTTTAGATGAGCGAATTGTGAGTGGAATGTGAGCAACTAACAAAGAAACTAGCAAAGAAATTAGTTGGCACTCAGGATGGCATTCGCATGGCACTCGGAGAGGGGGAAGAAAATACGCAAGATAATACGGAAGATGATACCTAAGTCGATATCCAAGATGATACCTAAGATATCACCCAAGACGACACCTAAGATGACACCTAAGATGACACCCAAGATACCCCCCTCCAAGATAACGAAAATGAACATAGTTGTATTGAAATTTTTTCGAAAATTACACGAAGTATTGTAAAAAGACAATACTGTGTGTGATTTTCGAAATGTTATTGCAATGTTTTGTAATGTCATCGAAATGTTATCGAAATGTCGTAATGTTATTTGTAATCTTTAAAATGCTTGTGTAATGGCAGGTGATATCGTATGCTATATAAAGAGATAGGAAGAGGAAATGGTCATGCTTGATAAAGATGTACGCCTTCAAACAGAAGTTAATCAAAGCTATATTGATGAATGTGAAGCAAGAAAAAGGAACGTGGAAAATGCTATGGCTATTATGTTTAGTGCTACCAATGGTCCGGACATATTATTTGAGGAAGTATTAAACGCTTATATCTTAGGAGAAATAACCCTTGAGGAATTGGAAAATAGAATTGACCGATTTGAATATTTAGAAGACTGATAAAAGGATGAACAACAATGAATGCAAACGTGATGAAATTTAATGAAAGATTTTATTCGACAAAAGAATTGAAGAGAACTCCTGCTACAGAAGAGAATAGACGACGATGTACATTCATAGATGGACATGAATTCTCTTTTCGAGTAGATAATGACACAAAAAGATTAAAGAGTATGGTAGAGCCTAAATAGTATTTTATGTTACATGTGACATATTTGGGGTTTAATGTTTAAAAGTATGTCATGAATAACATAAAAATGGGCATGCATAGAGTATATACAGAATAAAAATGTCTGCTATTATAGTGATATAAGTTGTATGAATTATTTTGACACCTATAAAATAAGCAATTGATAAGTTAAAAAAAGTTAGATAGAATGGTAATTAATAATATATTATAAGAAAATTATAGATGAAAGTAGGTGAGTGAATGCCAGAGCATCAGACAGTAGAATGGAAAGAAAATTGGCATGATGATTATTTAAAATGGATTTGTGGATATGCGAATGCGTATGGTGGAACGCTATATATTGGAAAAGATGATGATGGGAATGTGACAGGAATTAATAATTCTAAAGCATTGTTAGAAAGCATTCCAAATAAGATTACAGATACAATGGGAATAATCGTAGATGTAAATCTTTGTTTTGAAGGAGATTTGGAGTATTTAGAAATCATCGTAGATAAATATCCGTTTCTAATAAGTTTCAGAGGAAAATATTATTATCGTTCAGGTAGTACTATGCGTGAAATTACTGGAAAAGAATTAGAAAGGGCCTTACTGAAAACACAAGGAAGAACTTGGGATGGTGTACCATTACCAAAACTTTCTGTGGCAGATTTAAAACAAGATGCGATTCAGATTTTTAAAGAGAAAGCTGTAAAAAGAGGAAGATTATCGACTGAAGAGACTAATGTAGATGATGCAATTTTACTGGATAATTTGCATCTGATAGATGAAGAAGGATATTTGATAAGAGCAGCTATGTTAGCATTTTATAAAGATCCGGAGAAATGGGTAACAGGTGCATATATAAAAATAGGTTTTTTTGGAAAATCAGATGCAGATTTAGTATATCAAGACGAAGTACACGGACCATTAATTGAGCAGGTCGATAAAACAGTAGATTTAGTATATACAAAATATATGAAAGCACTTATTTCTTATGATGGAATTCAGAGGGTGGAACAGTTTATGTTCCATAGAGATGCTTTCCGTGAAATATTATTAAATGCTATTGTTCATAAAGATTACAGCAGTTGCAATCCAATTCAGATTAGTGTATATGAAGATAAAATATATATATGGAATGATGGGGAGATGCCTGCTGATCTAGATTCGACAGACAAGTTGTTTATGAAACATTCTTCTAAGCCATATAATCCGAAATTAGCAAATATATTTTTTAAAAGCGGAATGATTGAAGCCTGGGGCAGAGGATTTGAAAAAATCAAAGAAGCGTGTAGGGAGTATGATGGTCCGTTGCCAGAGTATGAGATAAATAAATCTGGAATTATGGTTCTATGTAAAGCTTGTGATAGGTATTTGCAGTTGTTAAAAGTGAAAGATAAGGTTGATTCAATCATTTCGGATGAGCGAATTATGAGCGAAAAAATGAGCGAATTAAAGAATGAATCTATTATCAAGATAGTGGAATATTTAAAAGAAAATCATGAAATAACAACAGCGAAAGGTGTTGAACTTACAGGTAAATCAGAGGCACAGGTTAGAAGATATCTAAAAGTTTTGTGTAATATTGGAATTGTAAAGAGCACTAAAACTACCAAAGGAAATATTTATATAAAGGAATAGATAATTCGCTCATCTAAGATGAGCGAATTATGATTGAATTATAATTCCTTAAATAAAACTAATGATAATAGAAGCATGATAAGCTTCATTAAAAAATGAAACCAGGGAAAGTCGTAAATGAAGACAACCCTGGTTTTCTTAATAAGAGTTGTTTTAACTTGAAACTATTCCGAGGTTGGAATACAATGAGTCTAAAGAAAGAGAAAAATGGAGGGGCATTCATGGAATACTTAACTGCCGCAGAAGTAGCAAAAAAGTGGAATATTTCGTCTCGTAGAGTTACTTTATTGTGTACAGAAGGAAGGGTAAATGGTGCAATTAAAAAAGGTTTTATGTGGTTAATACCAGAGAGCGCAACTAAGCCTATTGATCCAAGAAAAACTAAGGAAAATAATAACAGGGATTAGATTGATATTTTGTTACGTATTTGTGATTCGTGTTAGATTGTGTATATCTAAAAGTCGATGTAAGTAAGGTGATTATATGGTTATTAATGATCAAGTAGTGATAAAATCTCTTCCAGCTACTGCAGGAGATTGTTTTATTATTGAATTTAAAAAAGAAGATTATCGTATCTTGGTAGATGGTGGCTATGGTGATACATATTATAAATATTTGAAAAAAGATTTATTAGAGCTAGCGTCACATGGAAAACATATTAATTTATTAATAATTACGCATATAGATAGTGACCATATTGGCGGAATTCAAGCATTTTTAAGAGAGAATGGACCGTCGAGTCGACCGAATATTATTCAAGTTGATGAAGTTTGGTATAATGCATTTCCGCATATGTATAGTGAAGAATTGCATAAGAGGCCAATTTCTTATACCACGAAGGAAATCTTAAGAGGATATCTTGCAGCACATAGAGGAAAACCAGATCAGAAGAATGGACAAAAGGATATCAGTGTTACACAAGGAGAAACAGTCGTGAAGTTATTGTTGGATAATGGGTATAATTGGAATACCATGTGGTCTGGCAGTGCTGTATGTGTGAAAAATGGTGTATATGTACAGCTAGGAGAAAAAATACAGTGTACATTATTTAATCCAGGTGAAAAAGAACTACAGGATTTAGCAATGTTTTGGGTTTCTAAATTGAAAAGTACGATTAAGAAATTTGAAGTATGTGATGATGATTTGTATAGCGAAGCTTTCGAAAGTTATCTGATACAAAGTAGTGATGAATATGAAACTGTTACAAAAGATATAGCATTTGAGAATCTAACAGATGGACAGGCAGTAGATTGGGAAAAATGGATAAATGTTTGGAGTGAGCAGATGGATGATAGTAAAACTAATAGGTCATCTATAGCATTTATGTTGGAATATGACGGGATAAAAATGTTTTTTCCGGGAGATGCACCTATACAGCTATTTCAGGATAGATTACCTAAAGAGATTGATGTTGTAAAGCTCCCACATCACGGTTCGGAAAAGAACATTAGTGCAGAATTTATAAGAGATACAAAAGTTTCAAGTTATATCCTTTCCACAGATGGTAGAAAGCATGGACATCCATCAAAGCAGGTAATTGCAAATATTTTATACAGTGCACCAGAGAGTCCTAAGTTATTAAAGAATTATGACATCGCTGATTTGAAAGATATCGGAGTAGTTATGGAGGATGAGCATGAATAAAAAAGATATTGAGCGTATTGTAGCCAAAATCGAAGGGAAAAAAAGCGGGAATGCATTTCTGATTGATAATAAGAGAGTAGTTACAGTTAAACATTGTATATCTAATTTGGCGGAAAAGGTCAAATTGGTATTCCCAAAGTTACAAGATGGAGAAGTCATTGAGCGAGAAGCTGTAGTTAGTGAACAGTTTAGAACATCGGAGGATAGTTGGGTATTAATGGAGTTGGAAGATGACATAGACACTCCAAGTACTACGATTGCTTCTATGGATTTGTACCCTTTTGAGGAGGCAGAGGTATACGGGTATGACCATAATTTTTTTGCACCTGGTAAGTGGATGAAACTTCAATCAGGTGGCAGTATAATTACAAATTCTGATTTGATACAAGATATGATTTTTGATCCATTGAATACTCAGGAAAAAGATTTTTCAGGATTGTCAGGTAGCCCGATAATAAAAGAAAACTGTATTATAGGAATTGTATCGCAAGAGACTTTGGAGAATTCCCAAGCCATTAGTATTCATGGAATTAGTGTAAAGTCTAGTATGGATTTTTTCAAAAGATATGATATTCAGGTGAAAGAATTAACTGATGCCGGAGAATACAGATTTGAAGTAAGTATGGGTCTAGGAAATGAAAAGGGAAACGGTAAAAGTATTGCTATTGGCGGCGAGCAAGAAATTCAGAACAGGCTTCAAGGAATATACAGGGAAAAGCTAACGGATATTGTTATACGACATCGAAGAGGAGATATTAATGGTGCGTGGGAGGAACTGAAGAAACAACTTATAGAAATTGAGAAGGATTCTTATGTAAGTAATAATGTAAAAGCTGAATACCATTATAGAATGGCATTGTGGTATTTGGAAGACAGAGAGGACTTGGTAAAGGCAAGAAAACGTTACGAGAATGCTAAGAAACTCAATGCTGAGTTGGATGATAGCATCTTCCAAGCATTGTTGGCGTTTAAAACGGGTGAGAAACAAAATATAGAGGATTTGTTAGAACCAGTAGATTCTATAGCGAAATTTAACGTATATTTACAAATCTGTATTAATACTCAGAAATATGAAAAAGCATATGATAAGTTTACGGAGGTAGAACCAGAATACATTTTCGATAGCAGTACCTACTACTTACTTAGTGTTTTGGAGATTTTGTTGCGTAAGCTTGATGATGCAGAAAATCACATTAATCAGGCACTTGAGTTAGATAAAAAAGTTCCATTTTACCATCTGATTAAGGGAATTATTTCGTATTGGCGGGCAATCCCGGAAGATATGTTTTTGGTAGAGGACTTATATCCAGTTATGTTTGTAAATGGATTGCTCCATTTTGATGGGGAACAGCAGAAGTTGGTTAGAATGGCTGTAAATGATTATAATCAAGCATATCGTTTGGCAGAGGTAGTTGAGAACAAAGAACAGATGGACTTTATTCTTGGGCTATGGGTAAATACATTGTCTGTAGATAGTGCGTTTCAAAATGATATTCAGAAACCTCTGCAATTATTGAAAACAGGTAACCCTTTTAGTGTGACTGCGTTGTTGTATTCGTTGCAAAAGGGGATAGAATTAGATGAAAAAGTTACTATTGATAGTTTAGAGCAGCATATAAAGAAAAGCAAAAATAAATTAGGACATGTAGTTGCTTTAGTCGAACTTTGTCTTTTACAAGGGGAAAAAAAGCGAGCAAAAAGCTTTTTGCACGAGTATAAATCCTTATTTTTCAATGAGAAACAATACGGACACTGGTATGAAGCCATTATTAAGGTAGAGGAAAATACGGATAAATTAATAAAATATGAGGAAGAAATTGAGGAAAATGATGATTTAGATGAAATACAACGTATGCAATTATTGGCTCTTTTTATGCAGTTGGATAGAGAACGAGATGAAGAACTGGAAAGCCTTCTTGATGAGATTTATGAGAAAACTAGAGCAAGAATTGATTTATTGAATCTTATCTTTTTTTACAAGACAAGAAGAAAATGGAAGAAGATGCAAAAGTGCGCAGAGCTTTTATTGGAGAAGTATAGCGATACCTATGGAAGTATGTATAAGATACAGAGTCTAATAGAGCAACAGGAGTACGAACAGGCATTAGATGTAATAGAAGATGTAAAGGGAAAGGAAATTACTGGAACAAAGATTGAATTATTACGAAATCAGATGCATGTTTATGAAAGAATGGGAAGATATGCGGAAGCAATAAATTGCGGCTGTGAATTATTAAAAGAGAAGCCAACGGAACAGAATATTCTGAATTTAGCAAGTTTGTATGCATTAAATGGAGATGAGAGTGCGGTATTAAGTACGCTAATAAAAGCAGAGGAATACGATGTACTTACTACAAGTATTTGTCAACGAATCTGTAGTTGTTATTTGATACAAGATAGTAAAAAAGCATGGAAATATGCAAAAAAAGCGGTTGAACTTTCTAGGGAGCAACCGGAGATAATGTTATGGGCATCTACTATTGCTCATCGTGTAGGCAGAAGCGATGATGGGGGAACATATTTACATCGTGTTATGGTAGAGTATCCTAATCAACAGCTGCTCATGGTAAAAAGTTTAGATGAAGTATTAGAATTGCTTAGAGAATCAAGAGAAGAAACTCAGAGAAATTTACAAATGTTATATGATGGAGAATTAGCAAGTCATATATTTGTAGATGCTAGTCGAAATCAGACATATGCAGAATTCTTTTATGCACAATGGAATGATGGAAATATGGTTCCGATGGAGTTTGGTGCACATTATTATCAAGATGATCAGATAAAATTAGATACGAAAAAGGTAGTTTTGGATTATTCTTCATGTTTATTTTTACATGAAGTGGGATTGTTGGAGTTACTATGTGATGATATGGAGCGGATTTATATTGCGGGTGATTTGTTTGGGATTATGTCAGAAGAAATACGCAATATTCCAGAACTGCAACCAGATATTATTAATTCAAAATACCAATTAGTTCAGAGGTGTAAAAACGAATTTCATATTGAATTTGTAGAAGTAAAAATGCCAGATAATGATTTAGGGGAACTAGAAGCGGAGCAGATAGTAAATGCAATCAATACATGTACGGCACAGTATCATAATGCGTTGTTTGTATCGCACGATAAGGATGAGGGGACAATTCAGGAAAGTGAAGTTATAGTTGCTTTATATAGAAGTGGTAAAATTACACAGGATTTATTTGAAAAATATGAAATTGCAGAAAATACAATTTGTGAAAATAATGTACACAAATTACTGCAGGATACACCAAAGTTGCTTGTAGATGAAGTGGTTATATCGAAGTGGGTAGAGTTTTCTGTGTTACCAGCAATCTTGTCACATTATACAGTTTTGGTAGAGGATTCCATGGTAAAAAATGCTGAGCAAGGAATGGAGCAGCTGAAGAATAAAAATCGTATATGTGAACAAGTGGAACAACTAAAATCAATATTACAGAAATATAATGAGCAAAGTAAAATAGGATTTATTCCTATGGAAGATAGAGATAAATTCGTTTATTCCAATATGTTAAAAACAGTAATGACGGCAGCAGAGAATATGGGGATACCTCTATGTGTTGATGATAGAGTTGTTACAAGTTATTCATGCATAGGAAAAGCACCTATATATAATTCATTTGATTTAATAAAAATGATGTACTTACAAAAGAGAATCACTTTAGAAAAGTATGTTGAAATATGGCGAGTAGTATTGGATAAGAAGGTTCGGTATTTGTTACCGGATAATCGAATTCTATTACATGCATTGACACTATCTGAAATAGATGAGAATAAGGGAATAATAAAAGAGTCTGAAATGTTGTGTAAAATTAGACAATATGTTGTGGAAGCCTTATCTGCAAAAAGTTCGTTAAGTACAAAGCAGGTGGCACATGTACATATTCCAGAGAGGGAATATTTCATTTTCCGTTTGCAAAGCAATTCCAGAGAGTTATTAAGATCAGTTTGGATGTCGCAGATGTCTTTCATGAAAAAACGCATGGTATCAAACTGGATTCTAAGACACTATTCTCAATTTGCATTTGATTTTAGTAATCAGATAAATGATAGAGGTCGAATAACTAGTCATGCAGTTCAATTGGCTGATTTTTTGATAGCAGGCATTTTGTTGACAAGTGATGAAATGCGCACAAAAGAGTATTATGGTTGGCTATATAAATGGATTGCAACATATCTGGAACAGAATACTGAAATTAAAGAGAAAATGCTAAATTATGCTAGAGAATTTATTTGTTCATTCTTAAGAGATAGTGCTAGAAGTAAAGATAAGAAGGAGCATGCGGTAATAAAGGAAATGTTTGCTTTAGGCATTTATTACATGCCAGAAGAATATCGTGAACAAATGCTTAGAGATAATACGATATCGCAAGTGTTCTATTCAAGATATGCCCAGATTAGTGTTGTTTTGACAAATGCAAGGCATATTCCAGCAGAGTTGTTTAAAATTTGGGAAAGTGAAGTTTTGGCACTGAAAGAGAAGGAGGTTCTTACTAAGTCATATAGTGATGTTATTTTTCAATTTTCATGGGAATATATTTTTCCTGCACTTATTGGGATTGTTATCAAATGGCATGAGGACGAAAAAAGGTATGAGCGACGAATTCTTTTAGATATAGGAGCACGCCTAAAACATGAAAGTAAAATAGTGCGTAAGAACGAGTTACAACAAATAACAAAGTACTTAGAGAATGTAGATTATGGTAAAGCAAATCTAGAACTATTAAATTTATGTAAATACGAAAATGCAGCAGAAGAGATTTTAGGATTGTTATTTCTGTCAAAAGAGTTTGAACAAGAAAGGATAAAGAAGGGAATAGAGGAGAATTGGCTTTGTAATGATAGTACTTGGAAGTATCTATTACCATCAAATTCAGACTTCTTTAAGCAATTATATAACTATGATGGAAATAATATAGAGATATTTGATTCAGTAGCAGGTGCATTGCCGATAGGGTTAGGAAAAAATCAAGTATGTACTGTTGATAATCGTAATCCAGTAAGATTATTGCATAGGCTTAGTTGGTTATTAGAGTCAGGGGCTGATGATGTAACTGTTATGTCTGCAATAGATACGTTACTAAATTACACGGAATTAGCAGATATGAAATATGGGAAGGTATATATTCTTTTGCTAAGAAGTACGTGTATTCTGTTTGCGAATATAAGTCCTTATGTGGAAGAAAAAATAGAAAATCTTCAAATGTGGGCATATATTTGGGCTGATATGATGATGACAGAATTATGTGGATTAGTAGAAGATGGAAAGATAGATTTAGATACTTTTATTACAGAACTACAAGAAGGCATGGAGATTTCATATGAAACAGATGGAATCTGGGATGATATAGAAGCGCAAGATGTATTGTCGCCATATTACATGAATCTTTATCGACTTTGTGTAATAGGTACGTTGTCATTATGTTGGATGTATAAAGATAGCATTAAACATTTGCTGAAAGATATTTTAAATTTATTTGATAAATCCTATAGAAATTGGTTAACAACAGCTATACATGTTTGTGAATCAGAGTTGTATCACAAAAGCGAAACAAATATGTATCAGTCTATATTTAGTGAAAATGGATATGTGTTAATAGGATACTTAGCTAAATCATGCGATTGCAGAGATATATTTTTGAGTAGCGAAGATTGTGAGATGTTGGAAAATCGTAGAAGATATTTCTTGGATGAAATGTTAGAGGACAGTGCATTGGAGCAGGCAGGGTTGTGCTATTTGGCAATAATATCTAGAGAGAGTATATCAGAAGAAGACGCTACTTTGGTACAAAAGATTATAGAAAAACTGGTTTTGGAGAAAGAGATTATTATCGAAGAAAAACGATATAGCCTTTTAATTCGTGTTGTAAATAGATTATCTCCTGAATTTCAGGAAGAATTTGTGCAACATGAATTTGCAAGAGTAGGCAATATGTTACGTCAAAGAAGCATTGATTGGACACAAGCGGAATGCATGGTGATAGAAATCGCATCGTTTGAAGGTATTGATAAATACTTAGATTTTTGGGAAGAGTATGAAGATGCTTTGGATGAGGATGTTGCATTACAATTAGCAGAAAAGATCGGGCAGATGCAGTATAAGGTTCCGTATGAGCTGATGGGACGTATGAGGGAACTTAGGATACGATTGGAGTTGCCTAGGTAGTTAGACTATGTAGAAGTATTTTCATTTAAGGCCTAGAAATTTGAATAGATGAAAATCAAAAGAAATGCTAGAATACTCTCAAGTGGAAACGTAATAACTAGTTTAATAGTATTGTGTGGGAGCATGGGAGTGTTTTGGCTATGAAAATGGGATGGTTTATGAAACAAAAAGGAATCAGGGTTGTCGTAATGATATGCCCCCTGTCAAGTAGACATGTTAAATATCTAAAAACAATTATGACTACCGTATCTTATGATGCGGTAGTTATTTTTTGTGAACAGCTACGCTGTTACACCAATTCTTATTGCTCTTGTTCAACTTCTTATCTGGAGCATATCTATCTGTCAACACCTTGCCGTAGGTGCTTCGCAGTGTTGACAGATAGATATGTCTCCAGATTTTTTACACTCAAGAGCAATAAGAATTGCTATGATTCTCGTTGAGAATCCATCTCTTTAAATTAAGCAACCCATTTTTCTTTGTACTTCTTTATTCGTTTGTTTTCTACGATTGGGTAAGCTGTTGGTTCATCAGATGCTAGGGCTTCATTTCTAACTTCTAATGGTGTTTTACAGTGATATCTGTCCTGTGGACGTTCCATACTATAGAATCGTATATAATCATGGATTGCAAATCTTAAAGATTCCTCGTTTGTGATGTCATACATTTGATACATCTCTGATTTTATAATTCCCCAAAATCCTTCGGTTGGGCCGTTATCTATGCAATGACCAACCCGCGACATTGATTGTTCCATTTCATGTTCTTTCAATTTTCTTTGAAACGCTTTGCTTGTATATTGAAATCCACGGTCGCTGTGGAATAATGGTTTTGCTCCAGGGTTAGCTGCGATTGCTTTATCAAAGGTTTTAAATACCAATCGAGTATCGTTTCTGGTGCTAAGAACATATGCAACAGGATAACGGTCATATAAATCTAAGATTGCACTCAGATAGAGTTTTTTATTTTCACCAGGCACTTTAAATTCTGTTACATCTGTTACCCATTTCTCATTTGGCGCAGTAGCATAGAAATTTCTACCAAGTTTGTTTTCAGCAGTCGTTTCTGGTTTTGATGAAACATATTTCTTCTTTTTCTTTCTGATTACAGCATGGATGCCGAGTTTCTTCATAATTCGATGCACACGTTTTTTCTTGTAGTTCGTATGGTTGAAGTGATTGATCCATGATGTCATTCGTCTGTAACCTAAAATGTGATTGAATCGCTCGTCGTATTCCTTTATGATTTCTGCCAGTTTCCTGTTCCTGTTTCGAAATCTCATGATGTAGCCATTTATAGTAAGAAGCTCTGGATATACCCAGTTTTTTACACATCCAGCTGATGCTCCAATTCTTTTCTTTGTATAAATGTTTTATTGCTAGATATTTAGATTCTAATCTAGTTTTTCCAAGCCTCACATCCCCTCGAATTCTTTTACTTTTTTGAATAGTTCAATTAACATTTTCTCTTCTTCAAGTTTTCGTTTTAATCTTTTATTTTCTCGGCGAAGGCGTTCTAATTCATCTAGTTCATCATCTTTTTTGTGATGCCCACGCTTATCGGTTAATCCATCCTCACCTTTTTCATTATACTTCTTTACCCACGAGTAAACCTGACTATAAGATACATCATAGATACTTGCAGTTTCTCTATAATTACGATTATGTTCAATGCAGTGTTGCACGATTTCTTTACGTTCTTCAATAGTTGTTTTTCTTCTTGCTTCTGCCATATAGACCTCCGAGTTCGGAATATAATCCGTAAGTTCTTTATTGGCATTATAGCATTCAACCCAAGCATTTAAAACAGAATCAGATGAAATGTTATACTTGGCACAAATGTCCATTAATGATCCTTTACCAGCAATATATTCAATAACACACATTTCTTTAAATTCTTTTGTATAACTAGAATTACCTTTAAGTTTAATAAATGCATCAATTCCGTAAAGTTCATATTTCTTTATCCATTTATAAATAGTGTCTGGGTTTATGCCAAAGTGTTCTCTTAAATCTGCATAAGACACCTGTCCGTTTTGATAAGATTCAATAATCCTTTGCTTTTCAATAGGACTATATCTAGGTTTTGACATAAAAAATCCTCCTAAGTAGATTTTTGTTATTTACCTTGTCTACTTAGGAGGAATCATATCATAAAGACTTCCCTGATTTTTTTAACAACAATGATAGGAAATGAGTTAGATAATATACGATTTTTGTTTTATATGCGAAAATCTTTTCTTGGATGCTTGGTTGTTAAAATATCACGTTGTTTCGATAAAGCAACATGTGTATATATTTCGGTAATGTTTATGGAGCTGTGACCGAGCATTTCTTGAATATAACGTATATTGACATCCGCTTCTAAAAGGCTAGTAGCAAATGTATGTCGGAACATATGGGGAGTGATATGTAACTCTATTGCTGCAAGAGAAGTGTATTTGTTAATCATTCTTCGAACAGCTTGGTCAGATAGTGGTCTGCCAGATTGATTTACAAAGAAGTGGCTGCAGGTTTGGATTTCATTCATATAGTTTTCCTTGTATTCTTGCAAAATATTGATAACATCATCATTTCCAATTTGAAGTTTTCGTTCCTTTGCACCTTTTCCATAGATTAAAATAGTTTTTTCATACAGATTAACATCAATTGCTTTTAGAGAACATAATTCTGTGATGCGGATTCCAGTAGCAAATAGGAGTTCTATTACAGCAGCATCGCGTAAAGCGTTCCGTTTTTGATATGTGGTAGGAGCATTGGAGCGTTGTGCGTAAATGGTAGACAAAAAGGTTTCTACTATTTGTAAAGGGATTGTTTTGGGCAAAATGGTAGGTTCACGAAATTTTACCTGAATCCGATTAAAGGGATTTCTATCAATTACTTCTTTGTATTCTAGATAGTGATAAAAAGCTTTTATAGAAGCTATTTTTCTTTTTACAGTCTTAGGTTTATATGTTTGATGAAGGCTTGCTATATGTTTTTCTAATATTTCTGATGTAATTTGAGCTGTTTCAAATGCAACGATGCCTGAATGAAACTGTTTCAAGTCAATACGATATGCCTTGAGAGTTTTTGAATCAAGACGCTTTTGGTTTTGGCAGTATTCGAGGTAATTGTTGATTTGCTTTTGTAAATTATTCATTTTGGATTCTCCTTTTGTTTATATTACCTTTAGATACTACCATATATGGTAGTATGGAATAAAATCAAGGATTGTTGTATAATACATATAGATTTAGAAATGGAAAAGAAACTTAAGAAAAAGAGGTATGATATTTCAGCATATTATGCAGGAGGGACTATGAAGATAGAAGCTTTAGATATTCAGTCGGATTTCTTTAATGAAATAGTTGAGGATATTAAACAGAAGAATCTTTCAAAAAATAATATGCCAAAGCTTATTGTGGGTACAGGTCTCTCTATAATATATGGTGTACCAGGAATGGGGGCATTGGCTACGTATCTTGATACGGAAATAAAGAAATCGACAGATGATAATCTTAAAAAAATGTGGAATGATCGTCATCAGGTGATTAAAAATAAAGGGCTAGAAGCTGGACTTGTAAACCTTACACAGGAAGAGACAATTTTAGTAGATGCTATAAAGATTTTTACGGCGAGATATATATTAGAAAGTGAAGAAAAGCTACATAATGCAATTCTAGAAAGTAATACGGGTTTTAGTAGGTTGTTATCATATTTAAAGGGAACTATTAGTGTTAATAATCGTGTAATTGATATAATGACTCCAAACTATGATCGAATTATTGAAATTGTATGTGATAAACTTGGAATTGGAGTTATTACTGGTTTTTGCGGAAGTATATATCGTAAATTTAATAAGAATTTATTGAAACAACCAACAGAAATGTATAATTGTAAAAAGAATACATGGGTAAGAATATTTAAACCGCATGGTTCCATCAATTGGATTAATGAAAACGGAAATGAATATCTTACAAATGATTATGGGGTTCTTCAACAGAAAATAGAATTTATTGAAATTGTTACGCCTGGAAGTTCAAAATATAGAGAGGGATTAACAAATAATACATTTAGATGTATGAGAGAAGAATTTAATGAATTATTGAATCCAGAAGAAAACTATTCTCTTTTGTTTTATGGATATGGGTTTAATGATGATCATTTCGACACAGCATTGTTTGATAGTTTTCAAAAGAACGTTCTTATACTTGCAAGAGATGTGAAAAAAGAAATTTTAGAAAAAGCACAAGAAAGAAAAAATATCACTGTGTTTTTTCATGAAGATAGCAAGGATTATATGATTTATAAATCTAAAAAATATGTTATAGAATTACCTTTGTGGGATATTGATAGATTTGCAGAAGTGTTTATAGGTTAAGTGGAGGTGTTTTTCATGGATACACAGAATATTAATGAATGTTTGGTACAAACACATTGTATTGGTACAGTTGAAAGTGTAGATACACGAAAAGTAATAGTTAATGTTGAAAATGAATCAGTTCTTAATGTGTTAAAAATAAACGATATTGTTATTTTAGATGGAAATAATTCCGATGAAAAACTGATAGGTATTTTGACGAAGGTTACAAAGAAAAAAATTGATTTAGATGAAGATGAACAAGAAAATGGAGAAGATTTTGATTCAAATAATTGCTGTATAATTAATTTAGTAGGTAGTTTCTACAATAAGTATGGAGCTGGAAAAGAGAACAAATTTAAACGAGCAATTAATACATATCCAGAAATTAATAGCAAGGTGTATCAAGCAAATGAGACTGCTATGCAGATGATTATGAATGCAGTAAGTAGTAAAGCAACTAACGGTATAAATTTGGAAATTGGACATTTTGCTAGTAATCGAGATGCGTCGGCTTTAGTGGATGGAAATCGCTTTTTCCAAAGACATGCTTGCATTGTTGGAAGTACAGGTAGTGGGAAATCTTATACTGTAGCCAGCATTTTAGAAAAAGCAGAGAAACTGCCTTATGCTAATATGGTAGTTTTTGATTTACATGGGGAATATAATGAATTGTCGTATGCAGATCAAATAAAGATTTGCGATGAAGTTGATGGTCTTCATATTCCATTATGGTTCTTTAATTATGAAGAAATACATTCTTTATTTGTTGAATCTTCAGAAGGAACGTCGACCAATCAAAGAGCTGCAGTGATTAATTATATCCTACAAAAGAAAAAAGAGTATATTACGAATAATATGAGTAGTGTGTCAGAAGATATTGTGACAGCAGATACACCAGTACCATTTTCAGCAAAGGAATTAATAGAATATTTAGAGAATCAAAATATTTTAGAAGTTGAGACTGGAGAAGTATATAAAACAGGAGATAATAAAGGTCAAGCCAAGACTAAAAGAGGACAGTACTATGATAAGTTAACCAATTTAATAACTCGTTTAAGAACAAAAATGGATGATAAAAAATATGCTTTTGTTTTTAATGAAAAAGATACAGGAGAAGCAGAATATCTTAATCAGTTTGCCTCGCGAATTATGGGAAATGAAAAACATAAGATAAAAGTAATTGATTTATCTGAAGTTCCATCAGATATGTTGTCTATTGTTATCGGTATAGTGACAAGGCTTATATATGATATTCAATTTTGGATGACTCCTGCAAAAGGTGAAGTAAGGCATCCGATGGTATTAGTATGTGATGAGGCTCATATATACATGGCTAATGATATGTCAAAGATGAAAGCAGTTGAAAAGAAATCGCTTGAGATTTTTGAGAAAATTGCAAAAGAAGGAAGAAAGTATGGTATTGGTCTTTTGATTGTTTCGCAAAGACCAGCAGAATTAAATACTACTATCATGTCCCAGTGTAATAATATTGTAAGTCTAAAAGTTACAAATGATAGAGATAAGTCTGCAGTAGCAGCAATGTTAACAGACTCTTTAGTAGGAATTGTAGAGATGCTTCCAAATTTAGATGTAGGTGAATGTGTTGTGGTAGGAGATGCAATTATGTTACCATCAAAAATTATATTAGATAAACCAAATGAAAAGCCTAAGAGTGCAACAATTGAGTTTTGGGATAGGTGGTATGATGGTGAGAATACAGTTTTCGATATTAATGCTGCCACATTGAATTTAATTAAGCAATCTAGGGGATAAAAATAAAGGATAATCAGAGATTATCCTTCATTTTGGATATTAAAATTTAGGGGAAAACATAATGATTAAATGGGAAAAATTAGATGAAAAATTTGGAAAGTCCCTTGCCTCAAAAAAATTTGAGGATATGGCGTTAGACTATGTACGCCATACTTATAATGAATATACTTGGAAACCAACTAAAAGAACTCGAGATGGTAATAGAGATTTTCATAGCATCGAAAATGAACTGATTAATATCTGGGGAGAAGCAAAATATAAGAAAAATTCCACAAACTTAACAAAAAAAGACCTTGATCCAACTATTTTGTCAGGGTTAATAGATGGTACGGTTGAATTGATTATATTTGTTACAAATGGGAAAATTCCAAATTCTTTAATAGACAGGATGTTATTGGGTGCAAAGATGAAAGGTATAAAATTATCTTTCGTTCTCGAACATCAGTTAGAAGATTGGCTAATTATTAATCCAGAAAAATATCTTTTATATTTTGGTGAAACTTTAAATACAAATGATTCTCATTGTTTAATCAAACAATCTGTAGAATTAAAAAAGGTTTCTTTTTTTGAAGTAATGTCTATTGATTTTGCACCTAATTCAAGGAAAATAAATATGCTCATTGGAGACACATTTATATTGACCTATATTGTTGTTTCAACTAATAAAAGTATTGCAAATGTATTCTTTGAAGACGATTTTCCTTTCTCAATCATAGAAAGTCCTAAATATGATAATCCCAATCATATTCTTCTTAGTGGGGGAATTAATATTATTACTTTTATGGTTAGAGCAAATAGTGAGTATAATAATACATTACGTGTTGGGATCGAAATAGATGACAAGCAATATTTTTTTGTTACCCCAAAAGTTGTAATAAAGAGTAATCGCGAATTAACAATTGTATATTTTGAGCAGTTAAACATATTAAATAAAATTAAGGGACTCATTGATACCTTTAGCTTTGATATTGGAAATTACTCAATCTTTATTCACGGAAAAAGTGGTATGGGAAAAAGCCATATATTGAATGCTCTTTCCAAGGATTATTCTATGGAAAGTGATATTACGCTAGTAACTTTTGAAAAGTCGATTCAAAGTAATACCAATTATTTGTTACTTTGTAGAATATTGGTTTTCCTTTTATATGGAAATCTTTTTTGGAATTATAATTTGTCAAATTTAAAAAAGGTATGTGTTTCTTCAAATTCGCAGGATATTTTTAACAATGAGCAATTGAATCAGATATTAGAGGGTTGCTTTGATTCCAATATTGCAAAAACAATAATAGAATCTTTAATTATTTATATTAAAAAAATGAAAACACCACTCATATTATCAAAAAAGCAAAAACATTTTAAGATTTTACTTTTAGATGATGTACAATTTTTGTCAGGGATTCAGAGTGAATTTTTTAAGCTTATCATTCTACAGCAAGCATTAGCTAGTAATAATAATATCCTTGTTTTAAGTGGCACTAAAAATAAGTTTTATGACAGTACTTTAGAGAAAATGCTTTTAAAAAATATTAATAACTATTTTGAATTAAACCAACTTAGCGATGAAGATATTAGGGCAACCATTCAAAAAAATATTCTTTTAAGAGAAAATGACATTCCACAATCAATTATCCAGATTTTCCCAAGAAACTTGCTGGTTCTTACAGAATTTCTCTATAATTTCAAATATTTATTTAAGTTAGATAACGAAATAGATAATTCAGAGTTGCAAAAAAATTATATTAAAAAAAAAAAAAAAAAAAATATTTTTCAAAATAAGTTCATTAATTATAGAGAACAATTTTACTTATTGGATATCATATATC